>Ga0065719_106736_pt1 | contig 17705 bp, 25 predicted proteins | sample GBSCel85sediment_FD_59106 | JGI IMG/M metagenome (GOLD analysis project Ga0065719, IMG submission 59106) | Hot spring sediment microbial communities from Great Boiling Spring, Nevada - Cellulolytic enrichment CS 85C v3 (version 3) | ecosystem: Environmental > Aquatic > Thermal springs > Hot... | reverse complement strand
GTATTGAGGCCTCACCTACATGTCCTATTGGGTGGATGGATGACCTCTATGAACTTGCAAAAGAGGCTGACAAAATTTTTACCTTTTAATTTACCTTTTAATTAACTCTCCTATTTTTATTTTAGTATTTAAATCTCTGTGCTATAAAACTTGACCAATATAAAAATTTGGTTTACACTTTTTTTTAATTAAAAATTTTTAAAAGGAGGATAAATTATGCATAACGAGATGGAAAATGCTCTTAATGAACAGCTTAAATGGGAATTATATTCAGCCTATTTATATCTCTCTATGTCTGCTTATTTTGATAATATGGGCTTAGATGGATTTGCTCACTGGATGAAGGCACAAGCGGCTGAAGAAATTATGCATGCTATGAAGTTTTATAAATTTATCTTTGAAAGAGATGGAAGAGTTATTTTGCAAGAAATACCAGCTCCTCCAAAAGATTGGGAAAACCCTGAAGATGCCATTGCTTATGCTTACAAACATGAAAAGGAAGTTACTAACAAAATAAATAATCTTATGAGTTTGGCAAAAAAACTTCAAGACTATGCTGCTGAAAATTTTCTTCAGTGGTTTATAGAAGAACAAGTTGAAGAAGAGGATTCATTTAAAAATTTATTAAATAAACTTAAACTTATTAAAAATGCCCCTCAAGCACTTTTTTATTTAGACAATGAATTGCGTCAAAGACCTCTTGACCTTAACTTGCTTATGACTCAGGTGTAAAGCTTAAAAATCTTGGTAAAAAGAAATTTGTCCCTTTTTTAAAAGATAAATTTTATCCACTGTTTCTTTTAAAAAGGTTTGATCATGAGAAACAATTAAACAGGTTTTAACATGGTTCTTAAGAAAATATATTAATTTCCTTTTAGTTTCTTCGTCAAGCCCAGAGGAAGGCTCATCAAGAAGATAACAAATTGGATTCATAGCAAATACTGTTGCTAAAGCTACAATTTTCTTTTCCCCAGTTGAAAGTTTATATACAGGACGTTCAAGTAAATGTTCAATATTAAATAATTTTGCTATGTCTTTAACAATTTCTTTAACCTCATTTCTATCTTTGCCTAAATTTAGAGGACCAAAGGCTATATCCTCCTTAACAGTAGGACAAAAAAGTTGAGAATCAGAGTCTTGAAATAGCAGACCCAATTTTTGCCTAACCTCTAAAAAATCTTTCTCTCCTTTTCTCTCTTTTCCAAAGATAAAGACTCTTCCTGAATTAGGTTTCAAAAAACCCATTATAATATAAAGAAGAGTTGTTTTACCAGCTCCATTAGGACCTATAAGCCCTACCTTTTCTTCTAATCTTAATTCAAAATTTATATCAGTTAAAACCGAATAAGAATCATAACTAAAACTAATGTTTTCGAGTTTAATAATGGATTTTTCCATATTTTATCTATACAAACCCCATATATAAATAAAAATAATAATTAAACCTATACCTATACCAAAAGCTAAATCTATTTTTCTAAGTTTAAAATGTTCAAATAAAGGGAAAAAGCCTTTAAACCCCCCTTGCAAGCATAGCTTTATAAATTTCTTCAGACCTCTCAAAACTTTTTATTAATAAGGCAGAAACTATGTAGGCATAGGTTTTATAAGTATGTAAATCTGTCTTTGGCTTAAATCCACGGAGCTAAAACTGCTCTTTTTATTTTTGTATATTCTTCATGTACTACACTAATATACCTATAAAAGAGAAAAAATATAGTGACCAATTTAGAAGGTAATCTTAGATGTAACATTGCATGAGCAATAGAAAAAATAGTTGAAGTAGATAAAAGTGCAATAGTTGCTAAAATAATCGCATTACATTTTATAGTAATAGAAAGGGCATATTTTATCCCTTCATAACTTATTTTAAAAGATCCAAATTCAATATAAGGATTACTTTTGTAGCTTAAAGGAATAAATATCCATATAAAAAGGAATGAAAAAATTTGCTCCTACTAAACGATTTAAAAGGTTTTTAAAATTAAGCTTAGCTATAAGAATAAACAAAAGAGAAAGCATAAAATAAAGAGAAGGAATTAGGATTCCTTTTGAGATAGCACATAGTATAGCAAAAGTTAAAAAGACTAATATTTTTATTCTGGGATCAAGTTTATGTAAAAATGAGTCTCCTTCTGCAAATACTTCAAGATGCATTTATATTAAAAAAACCCTTATTTTTTTCTAAATTTTAAAATTGTAACCATTCCCCATATACCAAAAATATAACCTATTCCACCAATAATATCATGAAGTTTTGCTCTATCCATATCTTTTTTAACTTCTATCAGTAAATTCTTTATTCCTTCAGTTTCAGGCTTTATGGTTTCTTTTAAAGCCTCACTTACAGCCTCTTTTATAGCTATTTTCATTTCCTCATTAGTCAATTTTAAATGGGTGGTTGCTTCTTCAGTTTTTGGTGTTTCAATTTTAGATTCTAATGATTTAGATGCTTGAGGATTTTTTAATCCCTCTACTTTACATTCAGCAAGATGTCCTTCTCCAGCGATTACTTTAATTCTAATAGACCCTTTTTCTTTTGTAGTAAAACTAAATTTTCCCTTTTCATCAGTTGTCATATCTAAAATTTTTACACCTTTATCACTATAAACTTCTACTTTACATTTTATACAGGGGGAACCATCTGCAAAATATGCTTCACCTATTATTTGGTCTCCTTCTCTGTAGGCAAAAGTATTTATTTTGTGCGTCAACCCCATTTTAGTAAAAAAAACCAAAAAGAACATTAATAAAATTAAGATTCTCATAGAACTACCTCCGGTTTAACTTTTAATAAATAAACTACAATAAAACCTGTAATAAATCCTTCTATAATAGCAATGGGAAAATGAGCTCCTAATAAAGTAATGATAAAAGGAATAAAACTTTTCTCAGTAAAATAAAGTGCTAAACTAATTAAAATTGTCGAAAAAACAATAGATAAAGCCCCTACAAGAAAACTTGCTACAAAAGTAAAAAAAGCTTTATCTTTCTGAAGGAACTTTCTGAATATATATCCAAGTATTACAGGAGGAAAAGCCATAGCAAAAGTATTTACTCCTAAGGTAGTAAGTCCTCCAAACTGAAAAAGTAATGCCTGAAGCAAAAGTCCTAAAAATATAGCAGGAAAGGTTGCCCATCCAAGAAGTAGCCCTATTATACCATTAAGAACAAGATGGGCAGAGGTAGGACCTATAGGAATATGAATTAAAGAGGCTACAAAAAAAGCACTTGAAAGAACTGCAATTTCAGGAATTTTTTCGGTTTTTAAATTTTTTAATCCTAAAATAAGACCAGAAAGTGAAAGAAGGCTTCCTGCTAAAAGAACAGGAGGAGAAAGAACCCCTTCAGAAATATGCATAGTTTATTTAACCTCCTTTGGTTTAGGATAAGCTTTTACCCAAATAACTGCGTCAAGTTCAAGAGGATATTCTTTTCCATCAGCACCTTTAATTTCACCTCCCTCACCAATAGCAGAAAAACCCCACCATCCAGCCCAGGGGATGGTATATTCAAAATATCCATTTTCGTCAGTTTTGATAACTTGAGTAATAAAAGATTCATAAGGAGCTTTCAAATTTTTAGTATTTAAATATTCTATTTCTACTTCTATATTACTTGCAGGCTCTCCATTAATTAAAACTTTTCCTTTAAAGGTATTACCTTCCCAAAGAGCAAAAGGCTTAATTAAAGGAATAATCTCAGCTTTAAGCCCTATTGGTTCATCCCATCCCTCTTCCATTCCTAAAGCTTGTATTATAACTTTAGTGATTTGTTTAATATATTTTTCTTCTGAAGGCTCAAAATAAGGTTCAGGATCTACATATATCTGATAAACCCCGGGCTTAGTAATTTTTAAAGTAGTTTTATACATGGACACTCTATTGGAACTTCCCTTCATAGAGGGAATTAAGACTCTTTCCCAATTAAGATTTATTTTTTCTCCCCTCACTAAAACTCCACTATCTAAAATCTTAAACTCCATATTTGGTCCACCTTCCATAGGATGAGTAAATCTTGCTTCTAATTTTACTTCCCTTTTTGCTCCTTCTATATTATCTGTATCAGGTAAAAGAACTAAAAAATGAGCTTTAGCTAAAGAAGTAAAGCTTAATAATATTAAAGGAAATAAAATAATACTTTTTAATAATTTTCTCATAATGATCCTCCTTTTTTAAAATTTTTATTTTGTTTATTTTTAAAAATTCTTCTATAAAGTTTTAAATTTGTCAAGACAATTTTTTATTTTAATGAATTTTTTATGAAGTGAGACAAAATTATTGATGAAAAGAACGCCCCCGGTGGGATTCGAACCCACGACCTCGAGATTAGGAATCTCGCGCTCTATCCTACTGAGCTACAGGGGCTGATTTTAAAAAAATTTTAACTAAAATTCTAATTTTTACAACTCTAAAAATTTAAATCTTGTTTACACTTTATTTTTGAATTAAAATTTAAAATATTTTAAAATTTTTTATAGGGTAAAACTTATGGATTATTCTTGTCTTTCTTTAAAAACAACTCACATTGGAAGTTTACCCTTTGAAGATCCTGAAAAAGCGGTTGATCTTATTTTAGATTTTGTTGATATTCCTGCTTGGCCTCAATTATCTAAATTAAAAAACGAAAGCATGCTTATACAATTTAATGAAGGACTTCCTGGATTTGAAAGAGAAAAAGAAATAATTAATACTTCTTCCTCTAATTTCGAAGAAGAATTGATAAAGTTTTATGAACTTTATTTTGAAATAATAGAAAGAAAAAATCTTAATTTACTTAAAAATTTTTCTCTTTCAGAAGATTATGCTAAGGGATTTAAAACCTTTTTAAAAAGAATCCAAAATTTAAATTTTCCTATAGTAAAAGGACAAATTACAGGACCTTTTACTCTCGCTACTTCATTAAAAACAGAAAATAAAGAAATTTCAATTTTTAGAGATGATCTGAAAGATTTGATAACTAAATTTTTAACTTTAAAAGCTCTCTCTCAGGGCTTGGAATTGAAAAAAGTTTCTTCAATAGTAATTATTTTTCTTGATGAACCTGGTTTATCAGGCTTTGGATCTTCTTCTTTTATAACTCTCTCTAAAGATTTAGTTCTTTCAATTTTAAATGAAATGATAGAAATTTTAACAAATTTTGAAATAATTACGGGAATCCATATTTGTGCAAATACTTCTTGGGATATAATTTTAGAATCAAAAGTCAATATTGTAAGCTTTGACAGTTTTAATTTTTACGATAAATTAATTATCTATAAAAATTTTTTAAAAAATTTTTTAAAGGGTGAAAACAAATATTTAGCTTGGGGGGTGGTTCCTACAAATAGTGAAATATTAGAAAATATTAGTTTAGAAGAAATTATTCGTAAATTTAAATCTCAATTAAGTGATCTTAGCTCTACTTTAAACATTCCTAAAGAGGAAGTTTTAAGAAAAAGTCTTTTTACTCCGTCTTGTGGTCTCGGTAGTCTTTCTGAATCTTTATCTATTAAGGCTCTTGAACTTTTAAAAAATTTTAAAAGTTTTATAATAAAGGAATAAAAATATGGCTATCCGTGCTTATATTTTAATTAATACCCAAATTGGACAAACACAAAAAGTGGTAGAGGAATTAAAAAAATTACCTGAAGTAAAAAAAATTGACATAATTATGGGACCCTATGACATAATAGTAGAGGTTGAAGTTTCTACATATGAAGATCTTTCTCACATTCTTCTTAATCAAATACAAAATATCTCTGCTATTAACCATACTATGACCTGCCCGGTGGTGGAATAAAAATTGAGTCAAAACATTCTTCAAGAAAAAGTTTTAGTTTTAAATAAATATTATCAAGCTATACAAATTACTACAGTACAAAAAGCTATTTGCCATTTAGTAAAAGGGACTGCTAAAGTAATTACTACTCAATGGACTATTCATGACTTAAATGAATGGATAAAAATAACTAAATTTCATGAAAATGGAGATGGTAGAATAATAAGAAGCCCTTCTATTTCTATTTTGGTTCCCGATGCAATTTATTTACCCTATTATGAAAGTCTTCCGAAAATAGATGTAGTTTTTTCAAGACAAAATTTATTATTAAGAGATAAATATACCTGTCAATATTGTGGTAAACTTCTTAAGAATCCAAAAGAAAGAACTATAGACCATATAATTCCTAAAAGCCGAGGTGGAAAAACTGTATGGACAAATGTAGTTCTTTGTTGTAAAAAATGTAATTTAAAAAAGGGAGATAAAACACCAGAAGAAGCAGGCTTAAAACTTCTCAAACAACCCAAACCTCCTAAATGGCAAGCTCTTATTTTAGAAGAATTTCCCAAACATAAAAAGGAAGTTTGGAAAGTCTTCTTAGATTTTGCAGGAATTTTTGAATAAAAATCTAAAACTTTTTAATCTTCTTGAGATTTAATAATTTTAACAGCTTCAAGAATCAATTTTTTTGCTTCAAAAGGAATTTTTTCTGGGATATAAATTTGAAAATCTATTAAAAGATCTCCTCTTTTCCTATCTTTAAGGAAGGGTCCTCTACCTTTTATTACTATAGGAGAACCATTAGTGAAAAGTTTTGAAGAAATACTTTCCTTTCCTTCTAAAGTATAAATAGTTATTTCTTCTTTTAATATTATTTCCCAAAAGGGAATTTTGCATTTATATATTAAATTGTTATTTTCTAAAGAAAAATAAGGATGAGGAGCAACAGAGATTTCTAAATATAGATCATAAGGAGAATCTATTCTTTCTTTAGGAATAAAAATAATATCTCCTTCTTTTAGTCCTAAAGGGATATCTATATAAACCTCTTTCTGGATCCTTAATTTCCCTTTTCCTTTACAATTTTCGCAGTTTTCTGTAAATAAAAACCCTTGTCCTTTACAGTAAGGACAATTAAGATAAGTAGGGATGTTTCTTCTTTCATCTCTTATTTCTACAGATCCGGATCCTTTACAAAATCCGCATGTTTTAGTTAAGCCATCTTTCCTTTTCCCTGTCCCATTACAAGAAGGACAGATTATTTCTTCCCCAAAAACTTTTATTTTCTTTTTTCCTCCTAAGGCTATTTCTTCAACTGTTAATTCAAGCACTGAAAAGAGGTAGTTTCCTATTAAAGGGCATTTATTAACTACTTCTATTTTATGTTTTTCCTTAAAATTTTCTAAAACCTCTTGATACCAATTAAGTAAAATTAAAAATTCTTCCTTATTTCCTCCTTTGTCAGGATGTAGTTTTTTTGCCTGTTCTCTAAAATACTGTTTAATTTCTTCAAAAGAAGAGAATTTCAAATTAATCTGGGACATTTTTAATCCTTCTTTCTATAAAAGATTGTCTTTCCTATTAGTTTTTTTTCCATATCTGAAAAAGTTACAGTTGGAACTTCTGTTGCTCCAAGAAGTAAATAACCTCCAGGATTAAGCAATTTCCATAGATCTATTAAAACCTTCTTTTTAACTTCTTCAGAAAAATAAATTAACACATAACGACATAAAATAAGATCAAATTTTTCAGATAATCTCATTGAACTTTCTAATAAGTTTAGTCTCTGAAATTTTACCAATTTTTTTACCTTTTCATCAATATACCAATGAGCTCCGTCTTGTTTAAAATATTTTATCAAATAAGTAACGGGTAACCCTCTGTTTATTTCAATCTGATTATAAACTCCCTTTTCAGCTTTCTCTAAACACTTTCTAGATATATCAGTTGCCAGTATAGTAATTTTATAAGTTTGCAAAAAACGTGGAAAATGTTCAAGTAAAAGCATTGCTATACTATAAGGTTCTTGCCCAGTTGAACAGGCTGCTGACCAGATATTTATTTTTTTTTCAACTTCTCTTTTTTTAAATAATTCAGGGAAAACATGTGTTCTAAGTGCTTCAAAGGGGTGATAATCTCTGAAGAAATAGGTTTCATTAGTAGTTAAGGCGTCTATAATTTCGTTTAATAATTTTAAATCAGCTCCCTTTTTTACTATAGAATGATAAAGTTCATTTACATCTTTATATCCCAGAGAAAGAGCAAGTTCATTTAATCTGCTTTCAATTAGATATTCTTTCCCTGTAGTATAAGAAATTCCTGATAATCTTTCTAAAAGGGCTGTAAAAAATTCTAAAATTTTCTCATCCATTTTTTATTTAACTCCAAAAAGTTCTTTTAATCTTTCAGGAATTTTAAAAAGATTTATCACCTCATCTGCTAAGCCTTCTTCAATTACTGCTTTAGGCATACCAAATACAACTGAGCTTTCTGCATCTTGCGCTAAAACTACTCCCCCTTTTTCTTTTATTTTTTTTGCTCCCTCCTTTCCATCACTTCCCATACCTGTTAAAACTAAGACCAAAGTTTTGCCATTATAAACTTCAGCTAAAGATTCAAAAAGTTCATCTACAGAGGGTCTACAAAAATTACGAGGAGGTCCTTGATGTAATTTTATTTTAACAAAAGCATTCTCTTTTTTAACTCTCATATGATAATCACCAGGAGCAATATAGACTATTCCATCTCTTACGATTTCACCTTCCTCTGCTTCCTTGACCCTTATTCTTGAAATTGAGTCAAGTCTTTCTGCTAATTGTTTAGTAAAAAGTGGGGGCATATGTTGAACAATTAAAATAGGAGCTGGGAAATTAGGTGAAAGTTCAGGAATTATTTTAAGAAGCGTTTGAGGTCCCCCAGTTGAAACTCCTATCCCACAAGCTTTATAAATTCCCTTTTTTATTTCAGGAACCATATAAGAGGGTCTATAAATTGATTTTATCTTTTCTAAAGGTGTTATACTTTTTATTTTAGGTATAAGATCTTGTTCTATTTTTTTTATACTTTCCCAAAAGGACTTACTTGAAGGCTTAGGAACAAAATCATAGGCCCCCAAAGTTAAACATTCAATTGTTGTTTTAGCACCCTCTTGAGTAAGTGAAGAAAACATAATAATTTTTGTTTGAGGTACTTCTTTTCTTAAAATTTTTAAAGCTGTAATTCCGTCCATCTCAGGCATTTCTATATCAAGGGTGATTACATCTGGCTTTAAAATTTTTGCTTTTTCTACAGCCTCTTTACCAGTTTTTGCGGTGTCAATTACTTCTATTTCTGGATCATTTTTCAAAATATCTGTAATTAATTTTCTCATTATAGGTGAATCTTCGACTACAAGAATTCTTATTTTTTTGTCCATTTTTAAAAAGCCTTTAAAAGATGTCTGACTTTTACTTCTAACATTTCTTTATCAAAAGGTTTCATAAGATATTCATTAGCTCCAGCCATAATAGCTTCAATTACACTTTTTTGTTGATTTTCCGTAGTTACCATCATAACTTTAATATCTGTCCACTTAGGATTGGATCGAAGTTTTAATAAAAATTCGTATCCATTCATTACTGGCATATGCCAATCAAGTAAAATTAGTTTTATATCAGGATTTTCTTCTAAAATTTTTAAAGCTTTTTCTCCATTTTCTGCTTCTAAAACTTCAAAACCCAACTCTTCTAAATATTTTCTTTCTATCTCTCTTATTGCTTTTGAATCATCAACTACCAAAATTTTGTACATACTATCCCTCTTTTTTTAAAATCTGTCCAGGCAAAATTTCTCCTATGTTTATACTAATTTTGGTAGGAATTTTGTATGACAAAAAGAGATTTTCTAAACTTTTAATCTCCTCTTTTGCAAATTCAAAGGATTCTCTATTAGCAAAATAAAGGTCTATAAATACTTCATTCCCCATATAACTTAGAAAACATTCCATTAATCCTAAATATTCAAAAAACATTTTAAAATAAAAAAGTTTAATCTTGCCTTGTTCTTCCTTAGGTTCTCCCAATTCTAAAAATCCCCAAGATCTTTCATCGCTAAAAACAAAGGAAATTACTATTTTTTCGTCTTTATAAAAAATATTTAAAGATTTTATTTTCTCTCCAAATAAATCTTTCAATTCCTTATCAATAGTTTCTTTCTTTTCTTTATTTGTTACTCCTGTTAAATCTTTAATTAATGTAGCTAAAAGATTAAAATCTTTTTGGAAAACTTCTTTATTAGAAGATTTTTCAGCAAGTTTTGCATTTATTAAATACAAAAATTTAAGTTCTTCCGCCTCTTTTTCTGGAGAAATAATTTGAAGAATAATAGGATTACCTGTTTTTACTACTCTTACCTTTAAAACTTCTCCTATAGCAAAATTTTCTGAGGTAAGAGTACCTCCAATTCTTGCTTGAAATTTTTCTCCTCCCAACTCTAAATAAAGGGTTTTTCCTTCAATATTAAGCACTCTTATTAACAATTCTCTCCCAGGTCGCGTAAAAAGGGACCATAAATTTTCAGGAAGATAAATAATAGGTGCTGGGGCTGTAATTTGCATAATTTTTTATTTTTTTAAAATTTTTTCTTTGATGACAAAACTAATTCTACCTCAGCTTCAGAAATACCTAATTTTTTAGCAATTTCCTTAAAAGAATATCCTTGCTGAGCTAATAAATGAATCTCTTTTTTTAAATCCTTTTCAGAACCTTTATCCGGAATTGCTCTTAATTTTTTAAGCTCTTCAACCAATTCTTGAGCTCTCTCAATACTTTCTTTAATATCTTCCCAAGGTAATTCAAAAACTTTCTTAAACCTTATATAAAAGAAAACAAAAGCTCCTATCATAATAATATCTATTATTAAAAGAAGGATTAAAAGGGTTTGCATGTTTTTACCTTTAACCTTTAAATATTACCCCTTCTAATCTTATCTTTTGGGGCAAAGGTTTTACGTTTTCTTTTTCAAACTCTTTTTTAATCTTTTCTTCTAAAGCTTCAACTTCTTTAGCATCTTTCCATATATCTGGTGATATATTTTTTAGATAACTGTAAAGTTTCTCTCTAAAATAAAGTTCTGCGTCTGCTAATTCTTTTGCTGAAGTACTGTTATCAAAATAAAGGATCACATTTAAACTTAAAAACTCTTTTAAACCAAATGGAATCAAAAAATTTTTAAGTTCTAATTTATAGGGATATTGAACCTCTTTTTCTTCTTTTGAAATTACTATTTTAGAGAATTTTTTAATTACTTCCCCTTCTGGAATTGAGACATTGGATTCAGAAAAAGAATTTAAACCCCTCCCTTTTTTAAACTCTCCTTTTATTAATCTTAGACCTATCCATACCCCAAGAATAATAGATATTATAATAAAAATACTTCCAAGTATAAGAATTGCCTCTTTAGGTTTTATTTTTTTAGGTTTTTCTTCTGGTACTTCTTCTTTTTCTTCTTCAGGTTTTATTAATTTTTCTACTAAACCTTCAGCCTTTTCAAGAGTTATATCTATTTTTTCTTCGGTTTTTTCTTTTTTAGATTCCTTTTCTAAGGAAGTTTCTTTTGCTTTTACTTCTTCTTTAATCTCTTCTAATTCTTTTTTAATATCTTCTTCCAATTTAGTCTCCCAACACCTTTTCTAATTTTTCTTTTAAAGTCTCTGGAGTAAAAGGTTTTACAACATATTGATTAACTCCATATTTAATAGCTTCTATAACATTTTCCTTTTGTGCTTCAGCTGTAACCATAATAAACTTTATATCCTTTAATTCCTCATTACTACGGATAGCTTTAAGAAGCTCAATACCAGGCATTTTAGGCATATTCCAATCAGAAATTATTAAATCTACTTTTTGTTTTTTAAGGAGCTCAAGTGCTGTTGTCCCATCATCTGCTTCTAATATATCTTTAAATCCAAGTTGAAGGAGAATATTTTTTATAATTTTTCTCATAGTTGCGAAATCATCTACTACTAAGATTTTAACATTTGTATTAAGTGCCATTTTTATACCTCTTTAAATATTATTTATTCAAAAGGCTTCTAAGTTTTAAAATTGCTTTGTTGTGTATTTGAGAAATTCTACTTTCTGTATAATCAAGTATTTTTGCAATTTCCTTCATAGTTAAACCTTCATAATAATATAAAGCTAACACCAATCTTTCTTTTTCTGAAAGACATTCTAAAGCTTTTTCCAATTTTTCTTGTAATTCCTTTAAAGCGTATTTTTCAAAAGGATCCTCTCTTTGGTCTCCTGCTATAAGGTCAAATATACTTTCTTCTTCTAACTCCGGAAATTTTTGCTTTAAACTCTCTACATCAATAAAAGTGATTCCTTTTATACTTTCTAAAAACTTATAGTATTCTTCTAAACTAAGCTCCATAAATTTTGCAATTTCCTCATCCTCTGGCATTCTACCCAATTCTTGATAAAGTTTTCTTAATCTTTCTTCAAAATCACTTATTTTACTCTTTACACTTCTTGGTATTATATCTAATTTCCTTATTTCATCAAGCATAGCTCCCTTAATTCTAAATTCTGCATAGGTTTTAAATTTTACATTTTTAGAAGGATCATACCTGTGATAAGCTTCTATAAGTCCTATAAGCCCAGCAGAAACAAGGTCTTCTTTACTAATTACTGGCATCCCGTAATAAACATATCTATTTGCCCAATAATTAATTGTAGGTAAAAATTCTTCTATCAGTTTTTCCAAGGGTGGCTTTTCTAAAAAAATTTGATTCATTAATTTTTCTTTCATTTTTAACCTGTTGTTAATTTTTCTAAAAATTGTTCAAGCCCTTTTGTTTCTTGAGGATTAAATTTAAGTAATTTCAAAGCAATTTGTGTTAGTTTTTTACTAATTTCATTTTCAGGACAAAGCTTTAAATAAGGAATTTGAGATTTTACAGCAGTTTTAACACATTCATCAAAAGGGAGTCCTCCTAAATAAGAAAGTTTAACTTCAGGTAAAAACCTTTCAATTACATATAAAAGTTGTTGATAAATTCTTTTACCTTCTATCTCATTTTTAATCATATTTACTACTAAATAATAATCTTTTATTCTATGATGTTTATATCCTACTTTCATAAGGGCATAGGCATCAGCTATTGAAGTTGGTTCAGGGGTACAGATTATAATTCTTTCTTCAGCAAGATACATAAAAAAAAGCACATTTTCTGAAATCCCTGCAGAACTATCAAAAAGTAAGTAATCGTATTTTTTAAATACTTCCTCCATTTGATCTTTTAAAATAAGTTTTTGATTAGAATTTAAGTTTGTTAATTCCACTACTCCTGAACTTGCAGGAATAAGATCAAAATTATATTCTGTAGGATAAACAATGTCTTTTAAATTAAGGTCTCCATTAATTACATATCTTATATCATATTTAGGAGATATTCCCAACATTACATCTATGTTTGCAAGTCCAAGGTCTGCATCGAAAATAAGGACTTTTTGAGAATATTGGGAAAGAGCCAAAGCTAAGTTTATAACAAAACTTGTTTTGCCTACTCCACCCTTTCCGCTTGCTATAGAAATACTTCTCATAAAACCTCCTTTTGATTAANATTTAAAATACTTTTNAAAAGTATTTTNTTAATTATTTCTTCCTCTGCTATTAAGATATCTTCTGGTAGTCTTTCTCCATTAGAGATAAAAGTAATTGGAGGTATTCTGCTATCAAGAATCCATAAGAGGGGAAAGCTACTATAAACCTTATCCACAAAGGTAAGAACTATACCTTCCACTGGAAATTTTTCAATTTTTTCCCATTGTTTTAAAATATATTCATAATGTTCAGTTGCTCTTACAACCCATTGAAATCTTAAAAAAGGCATTTTTAAAATCAGCTCCTCTAAATCACTTATAAGCAATCTTTTTTCTAGACTCGGAGTATCTATTAGAATGAAATTATACTTAGGAAAAACTACTGCTATTTCTTTAAGTTCTTCAAGATCTAAAATCTCAAAATCAACTTCTAAAAGTTCTGCCAGTCTTTTAGTCTGAAAATAGCTACCTATTTTATAATTATCAAGGCTTATTACCAAAACCTTAGCCTCATATTTATATTTATACCAAGCTGCTAATTTAAAAACACTTGTAGTTTTCCCAGTTCCTGAATCTCCTATGAATACTTGATATTTAGAATGGGGAACAGTTCCTTTTTCTTTTTAAGGTCTTTAGAAATAAATTCTTCTAAATCAGGATTTGATTTGCTTAGTTCTTTGGCTATAAAAGGAGGCACACCTTTTTCAATCAAATCTAAATAATTTGTATTTTCAGGCTGAGGATTTAAAACTTGATTAAGTATTTTCTTTATTTCACAAATTTCCCTTTTTAAATATTCTTTTAACTCACTATAGTTTTCTTCTGCATAAGTTTTAAAAACTTGATGTCCACTTTTTATCTTAATTTCTTCTTCTTCAATTGCTGCAGTTATTTCAAAAAGTGTTCCTTCTTCAGTTTTTATCTGTTCTGAAGCAAGAATAACTGCTTGTTCTCCAAATTCTTCTTTTACTCTATTTAAAGCTTCTAATATAGTTTTCCCTCTAAACTTTTTGATTCTCATTTCTTATTCCCTCACTAATCTAACAACTTCTAAAACCTCTATTTTTATTTCTGTTGGAATTTCTGCTTGAGAAATAACAGGTACATAAGCCAAAGTTCTTTCTATAAGTTTTCTTAAGTGCCTTCTTATTATAGGACTGCATAAAATTGCAGGTATAATATTTTTTTGACCTGCCCTTTCTACTGCCTGAGTAAATGCAGTCACTATTTTACTTCCTATCTTGGGATCAATCATAAGGAATGTTCCTTGTTCAGTTCTTTGGAGAGATTTTTTAATGGTTTCCTCTATATCATCTCCCGTTAAAATTACAGGTAAAGTATGATCTTTTAGAACAGGTTTTATTATGTATCTTGATAGTTTTTGTCTTACATATTCTGTTAAAATTTCTGGATCTTTAATAGTTGCTCCATAATCCCCTATTGTTTCAAAGATAGTTATTAAATCTTTAAGAGGAATACCTTCTTTTATTAAATTCTGAAGCACCTTTTGAATAATAGTTAAGTTAACATTGTTAAGGCATTCTTCTACTATTTTTGGATAATACTTGCTTAAAGTATCTATAATTCTCTGAACCTCTTGTTTAGTTAATAATTCGTCTGCGTACTTCTTTATTATTTCGGAAAGATGAGTGGTAATTACTGTAGATAAGTTAACTACAGTAAAACCTGCTATTTCTGCTTCTTCTCTAAGTTCTTCATTTATAAAATAGGCATCCATTCCGAAAGTAGGCTCTTTGGTAGGTATTGCACCTTTAGGAGGAATTAGATCAGATCTTGAAGGCAAAGCCATTAAATAATTAGGCATAAGTTCTCCTTTTGCTACTTCAACACCTTTAATTAAAATAGAATATTCTCCAGGTTTTAAAGCTAAATTATCTCTTATATGAACAGGTGGAATCATTATACCAAGCTCTTGGGCTAAATGTTTTCTTAAGTTTTTAATCCTTGCAAGCAAATCTCCTCCTTTTGTTTCATCTGCAAGATAAATTAGTCCGTATCCTAATTCAATAGCTAAAAGTTCTACCGGTCTTATCTCTTCTATTTCAGGAGGTGGTGGAGGAGCTTTTTCTTCTAAAATTGCCTCTTTTGCTTTTTGAGCAGAATAGGAAAGATATCCTAAGGCAAAAAGTAGAGCACTTAAAAGGAAGAAAGGTAAAAAGGGTAATCCTGGAATTAAAGAAAGAATAAAAACAACCCCACTTGCAAGCATTAAAACCTCTGGACGGGAAGCAAATTGAATTGCTATGTCTCTTCCCATTCCTGCTTCTGCTGCAGCTCTACTTATTAAAATTCCAGCAGAGGTTGAAACAATAAGAGCAGGAATTTGAGAGACTAATCCATCTCCTATAGTTAAGATAGTATAGGTTTTAGCTGAAGTTGCTAAATCTAAACCTCTTTGTAAAGTTCCTATTTAATATACCGCCAATTACTAGTTAATGCAGACAATGATAAGTCCTGCAATTGCCTCTCCTCTAATAAATTTAGATGCACCATCCATAGCTCCGTAAAAATCTGCCTCTTTTGCTATTTCTTCCCTTCTTCTTTTAGCTTCATTTTCATCAATTAATCCTGCATTCAAATCTGCATCTATAGCCATCTGTTTTCCTGGCATAGCATCTAATGTAAATCTTGCTGCTACCTCAGCAATTCTTTGAGCTCCTCTGGTAATAACTATGAAATTAATCAAAACCAAAATTAGAAATACTATAAAACCTACAACATAGTTTCCTCCTACTACAAATTCACCAAAGCTTTTTATAATATGCCCAGCTGCATGGGTTCCTTCATGCCCCCTCAAAAGAATTACTCTTGTGGTAGCTATATTCATAGAAAGTCTATATAAAGTAGTTATTAGAAGCAAGGCAGGAAATCCTGTAAAATCAAGTGTTTTGTTAACCTGCATAGTCATAATAAGAATAAGGATAGAAACTGAAAAATTAAGAGCTAAAGCAAGGTCTATAAGATAAGGAGGTAAAGGAAAAAGGATAATAGAAAGTAGAATAACGATTCCTATTATGGCAGAAACATTATAAAAATCGAAAAATCTTTTTAAAGTAATATCTCTTTCCATAATTTTTACTTAATTTTACATATTTTCTTTAAAGATTGGTTCTTTAATTTTTCCCATTTTTTTCTTAAGCATATAAACATAGGCAAGAACTTTTGCTACAGCTTGATATAATTCTTCAGGTATAAACTCTCCTACTTCAACCTTTTCATAAAGTAGCTGAGCAAGTGGGGGGTCATGATATATGGGAACTTTATGCATTTCTGCAATTTCTCTAATTTTTTGAGCAAGAAAATTTTTACCTTTAGCTATTACTTGTGGAGAAACCATTTTACCTAATTCATATTTTAGTGCTACAGCATAATGAGTAGGGTTTGTAATTACCACATCTGCCTTGGGCACTTCTGCAAGCATTCTTCTACGTGCAATTTCTCTTTGTTTTTGCCTAATTCTTGCCTTAACCCAAGGATCTCCTTCTGTTTGTTTTAATTCTTCTTTCAATTCATGACGGGTAAGTTTAATTCTTCTTTCCACATCCCACCAGTTATAAACCCAGTCTAAAATCCCAAGAATAGCAAGAATAATAATAAGCTTTGAAAAAAAATCTTTCAGTAAAACTTTAAAATTGTATGCTAAATAGGGAACATCTACCCCAAAAAGTTTTAAAATAATTTGGCATATATTTACTAACAATCCAGTAGGTAACACCTGCAATAATTAAGATTTTTAATAAAGCCTTTACTAATTCAAAAAGAGCTGTTAAAGAAAAGAACCTTTTAAATCCTTCTACAGGATTAATTCTTTCAAATTTAAAACCAATCACTTCCTCTGCCCAAACCCCTCCTCCTGTCTGAATAAGATAGACTATAATAGCAACCAAAGAAATAAGTAAGAAATAGGGTAAAAGGATCTTAAAAACAAAAAGAAAAATCGTTTTATTTAAACTTAAAAATGTAGCTAAATTTAAATCAAAATAATAGCTATTAAAAGCTTTATAAAAAACTAAACAGAATTGATGGAAAAATACATAACTAAGGAGTATAAAGGAAAAAAATCCCACGCCTAAAATAGCAACTGAAGAGAGTTCTCTGCTCTTAACAACCTGTCCTCTTTTCCTTGCTTCCTCACGCCTTCGCGGCGTAGGTTCTTCTGTTCTTTCCTGAAGAAGTTCTTCAGGCATTTTTTTACCTCAAAAAAGAAAGATATAGATTTAAAATAATCAGTAAAACANGGGTATATGATCCTTGGAAGAATAGCAAGCATAAGACCAAAAAATAAAATAGCCAAGTCCTGTTATACAAAGGAAAGGCTACAAAAATAATGTTTATTTGAGG
>Ga0065719_100111_pt1 | contig 17779 bp, 16 predicted proteins | sample GBSCel85sediment_FD_59106 | JGI IMG/M metagenome (GOLD analysis project Ga0065719, IMG submission 59106) | Hot spring sediment microbial communities from Great Boiling Spring, Nevada - Cellulolytic enrichment CS 85C v3 (version 3) | ecosystem: Environmental > Aquatic > Thermal springs > Hot... | reverse complement strand
GAGCTGGGCCTATCCCCCTCGCTGTAGGCTATAATGTTAGCAGGATTGCCAGCAGATGAGCAGGATTATTGGAGGGGGCCATATTAATCATGCTCGAAAACAAAAACTTGCAGAACATTTATACATGTGGATCTGCTTTACTAACAGGCTGTTGCCCGTTTAGTAAAGATTATATGGGGTTGATGGGTTTTTGTTCGGACTTATCCCTTCATACCGGATTTAGGGCTGGTCTCCTAGTTTTGATATTTGTCGTAATCGGGGTCGTTTNTTCCTTCTACTATCTTTACTACATGCAACCTCAGTTTACTNCCTCCACCTCCTCTACCAGCATTCTGCTCACCGATCCGTCTAGGATTTATCTAGAGGTTGAGATCTCAAGTGTAGATGGTGTCAAGGGGTTTAGTGTTATCGCGGTGATCAATGTGGAGAATGTGGATTTCCTGCTTTTTAGGCCTATTGATGTATGGACCGATGATCTATCAGCTATTGGCTTGAGTGGCAGGATGCTGCTGGTGTCGAGTAACAATAACTATACGATTGATATGCCATGCATCATGAGGCTTAACGTCTCTTGTCCTCTGATAACAGCGATTATTCCTGGCTATGACATGCCGCTCAGAATTGAGTCTGGAAGATATCTAGTATCAATAGAGCTCTCTTGGAGCGAGGCTAAGGGTCGTGGCGGGATTTACCTATCACTCTCTCCAAAGCTGAGGACTCCACAAGATCCTACGCATTGATCGTCGATAAGACTAAAGCCTCTACGGGCCGGTCAGGCTACGGCGAGTCCACCGCGCATATATGGATCTTTGAGGCCGCTGGAGAGGAGTATAGAAAGTTCAGGCTTGAGTCGACATCGCTGGAGACCGGGAAGATGATGGCGGTTCTTGAGGTGCCGGTCAAGAAGCAAGGTTCATACTATCAAGCACTAGTAGTAATGAAGGCTAAGCCTGAAGAATATCTGTTAAGAATCACGAACTCGATGAGCCTCAAGATAGAGCTAAGAGTGGAAGAATAGTCTTTAACAAAATCCGGCAGGGAAATAATCTAATACGGAATCATGTTTTCCCCATCACGATTAGGCCTTTTTCAGCTCCCTCAGCCTCCAGCCTCCCTGACCATATTATTGATTCAAGCCTGAATCGCGAGGGTTAACTGCCTAACATCACATCGCAGTAGATCATCAATTAAGCCGAGACCAAGCTCCATCCACATAAAATCAAGCATCTTAACAATCGAATAATGCTGCCGCCTCCTAACAACCACCGGATTAACCTTAAAATACTGTCTCAAACAATCCTCAAACTGATTGGGGTCGGGGGACCTCCCCCACTTGAGCAACGATTTTGGGCCCGTAGCTCAGCTTGGATAGAGCATCGGCCTTCTAAGCCGGGGGTCGGGGGTTCAAGTCCCCCCGGGCCCGCATTATAAATATTAGTAATTATAGCTTAATCTTTGCTCTCAGGTTTTCTTTTTCCAACACTTCGGGGTTTGCTATGTTCTTTGGCTTCTCTCCTCTGAAGACCGCTATTATGTCCTCTGTCACCATGTCCCCCATGTTCTTCACGGCTTCCCATGTGTGTGCTCCCGCGTGTGGTGTTATTATCACGTTCTCAAGCTTTAAGAGCTCGCTATCGGGTGGGGGAGGCTCCTTCTCAAGCACGTCGAGCGCTGCTCCCGCTATCCACCCCTCCTTCAAGGCTTTTACGAGCGCGGCCTCGTCTATAAGCTCGCCTCTCGCCGTGTTAACAAGATACGCCGTCTTCTTCATCATCTTCAATTCCCTTTCTCCGATCATGTGATACTTCTCAGGGGACATAGAAGTGTGAATGGATACTATGTCCGCGGTTGAGAGAAGTTCCTCTAATGAGACGAGCCTTATGCCGAGCCTCTCAGCCTCTTCCCTAGGAACCCGGGGACTATAAGCTATCACGGTCATGCCGAACCCCTTTGCTATCTCAGCAACAGTCCTCCCTATTCTCCCAAGGCCTATTATTCCCAATATCTTACCTCTTAACTCGCGGCCAAGACCTCTCCCCTTGCCCCAGAGACCCTGTTTACCCGCTTCATTCAGCTTTGGAATATCTCTCACAAGAGCCATAATGAGCGCGAAGGTGTGCTCCGCAACAGCATTAGTATTTGCGCCAGGAGTATAGGTGACTATTATTCCATTTCTCGTAGCGGCTTCAAGATCGACATTATCTATTCCAACTCCATATCTTGCCAAGATCTTCAAATTCTTAGCAGCGTCCAAGACCCTCGCAGTATACTCATCTACACCAGCGACCACGGCATCATATTCACCAATTACCCTTAAGAGGTCCTCTTCCTTCAATGGCGCACTCTCAGAAAACACAACCTCTCCAATGGACTTCAGCCTCTCTAGTTGGTCCGGATAATACCTGCCATATGATCTAGATGTAACTAGTATCTTGGGTCTACTCATACTAAGACACCCGAAGTATTTCTCAAATCCTCGGATTTTAGCTTTATGTTTACGCTATTCAAGCCAGTAAAATCCTCCCACTTTAGAGTANTGTCATAATGCAAAAGTTAATTTGGAGGCAGGTGCAAAAACTTGNTGAGCGCTAGCTAGGGGGCATGATCGTATGGGGCTATTTGAGAAACATGAAGTGATCTCGAGCGTGATAAACATTGGGCTTGTGCCGATCTTCTATCATGGAGATGTCGAGGTTGCCAAAAATGTTGCTATAGCGGTTGCGGAGGCTGGCTCAAAGCTTCTCGAGTTCACAAATAGAGGGCCGAGAGCTTTTCTAGTCTTTGAAGAGCTTGTGAAGTGGAGGGATCGCGAGAGGCCAGACCTCATACTTGGAGCAGGGACGATCTTGGATCCGGCGACGGCGGCGCTTTACATAAACTTGGGAGCAGACTTCATAGTTGGCCCGAACTTTAATCCTGAGGTTGCCAAGCTATGCAATAGGAGGCATGTGCCATATGTTCCTGGATGCAGTACGCCGACCGAGATAACCATTGCCGAGGAATATGGTGCAGACATCTTCAAGATATTCCCAGCGGAAGTCTTAACACCGAAGTTCATAAGTAATCTGCTCGGGCCTTATCCATGGCTTAAGCTTATGCCGTCTGGAGGATTGAACCCTGTCAAGGAGGAGATTGAGGAGTGGATCAGGGCAGGTGCCGTCGCCTTGAACATGGGTAGCGCGCTGCTGAGAAAGGACTTGATAGATGCCAAAGATTATGATGGACTGAGGAAGAAGGTTGAGGAGTGCCTGAACTATATAAAGGAAGCTAAGTCGAAGTATGGAAAGAAAAAGAAGTAACCACTTCTTAACCAACTCTTATTTTTGCTCTGAGATTATCCCTTTTCAATACCTCGGGATTCAAAATCCATAATGGCCTCTCCCCCCTAAGGATCCTCAGGGCTTCCTCTATTGCGTATTCATCCATCATCTTGCAGGTTTTGCTGGCGGCGAAGGCTATGTGCGGGGTCAATATCACATTCTCCATCTTAAGGATCGGGTGATCTGGCGGTATTGGCTCTGGGTCGAATACATCCAACGCGGCGGCTTTCACGATACCATTTTCCAAAGCCCAAAGCAGGGCGTCTGTGTCTATTATTTTTCCCCTCGCCGTGTTTATAATATAGACCCCCTTCTTCATTTTCTTAAATTGCTCCATGCTCAACAACTTTTCCGTCTCAACAGTTAATGGGGCGTGAATTGTTATTATGTCCGAGTATGTGAGAAGCTCGTCTATACTTGAGGCCGCGACAGCCCCGCTCAACCTAATGAAGTCGCGTGATACATAGGGGTCGTAGACTAGGATTAGCCTCGGTCTGAATGGTTTAATAAGCTCTAGGACCCTAAAACCTATAGCTCCAAGGCCTATGAAGCCTATCACCTTGTCCTCTAACGATTCTCCAACCAACTGCTCAAATTCATTAAGATTAGAGCTTATTCTCCATCCACCTTTTTTAACAAACTCATGGGCTTGCGGAATTTTTCTTAATAGCGAGAGCATTAGTGCTACTGTCTGCTCCGCAACCGCGTCATTTAACAAGTATGGCGGGAGCCTTGACACTATTACACCCTCCATCGTCGCATCTTCTAGGATAATGTTGTCGTAGCCCACACCCCATCTTATAACCGCTTTAAGCCTCGGGAGTCTTCTGAAAAGCTCCCTATCATAGGTTATCATGGATCCAGCTATTATTATATCTGGGTTTCCCAGTTTCTCACAAATCTCTTCAATCGGGGTTTCCCTGCTAAAGTAAACCTTTGTAATTTCGACATTATGGCCTTGGATTAGCTTAGAGACATCACTAGCGACACCAAAGAGCCTCACATTCTCTATAGAAATTTTCGCTGGCATCCTGAAGCCGGTTTATATAAGCCATAGAATATACCTTTGGTTAGCATAGGTTAACATATTGGGGTTCTTCCTAAGCTACATCCATGAAAGTGGTAGGGGAAATGCTTTTAAATAGTCTTATATTCTTTTAAATAGGCTCTTCGGGGGAGGGGAGAGTCTGATTGGGGGAGATGAAGGTTTTGGGGCGGCATATTATAGCGGAGATGTATGGATGCGATTCCTGCCTTCTCTCAGACCTAGATAAGGCTATCGCGGTGTTACGAGAGGCTGTAGAGGTTTCCGGCGCGACCTATCTAGGTGAGTTTCATAAGAGGTTTGAGCCCTGGGGTGGGGTCACGGTTATCATAGCGCTCGCCGAGTCGCATATATCACTGCATACTTGGCCGGAGTATGGTTATGCTGCCCTAGATATTTTTACCTGTGGGGAGAAGGCTGATCCATGGAAGGCCTATGAGCATGTTGTGAGGAGTTTTAGGCCGGAGAAGGTGAATGTGACGGAGATGGTGCGAGGGCTTATAAGGATGGAGAAGCTTCAAGAAATGCGATAAGCGAAATGACTGTAAGAATTGCCTCGACGAAATTCGTCCTCGAGTGGATAACCGAGAGCTTGGCATCACTTTACGGCATCGAGGAGGTAATTTACTCGGGGAGAACGCGATATCAGAGGGTTGATATACTTAGGACGAGGGATTTCGGCGTGGTCCTGCTCCTCGATGGATTTCTCCAATCCTCCGAGGAGGATGAATTCGTCTACCATGAGCTTCTCGTTCACCCCGCCATGATATCCCACCCGAGGCCGAGGCGCGTCCTGATAGTTGGTGGGGGTGAGGGCGCAACAGCCCGGGAAGTTGAGAGGCACGTGGATGTCGAGGAGATACAGATGGTTGACCTCGATGGAGAGCTGATAGAGATCGTGAAGAAGTATCTTCCATGGGGGAGGGAGGGGTTTGAGGATCCACGCCTAAGGCTCGTGATCGAGGAGGGAAGAGGATACTTGTCCAAGCAGCCCGATGGATACTATGATGTGATAATAATGGATGTGACGGATCCCTCGGAGGAGGGCCTCGCCATCCAGCTATATACCAAGGAGTTCTATGAGCTCGCATTCAGGAAGCTCGGGGATCAGGGGATGATCGTTACCCATGCTGCGCCTCTATTGGTTAAGGACGCGATAATTGCCTCGATCCAAAAGACTATGGCCTCGGTCTTTCCCCGGACATGCCTCTATGCCTCATATGTGAAGTCTCTTGAGGGTATGTGGAGCTTTATTGTCGGCTCTAAAGGAGCTTTACCATCAGATCTGCGGGGACATGAGGTGGATAGGAGGCTTGAGGAGAGGGGTGTTAGAGGGCTGAGATTCTATTCTGGAGAGGCCCATGACGCCATCTTCACGCTCACGAGGATCTATCTGAAGAACGTCAAGGCTGAGGGGGTGGTATACTCTGATAAGATGTTCTTCAAGGACTTGAGGCTGGACAAGCTAAAACCCTAAATCCCCCGCATCATAGACTATTATTAGGATTCGGGGATGATCGAGGGCATAGAATGGCTCTTCATAGCGCTCATAATAATTCTTCTCATATTATGGGATCCTCAGACAATACCGAGGTTTGCCCGGGCGCTAGCTGAGGCGAGGAGGGAGTATGAGAAGGCCGCCTCAACGGTTCAGGAGCTGGTTAAGGAGTTTGAGAGCGAGGTTGAGAAAGTAGCTCAGCAGGAGGAGCAAGATATTGAGAGGGATATTATCGAGAAGGCGAGGAGCCTTGGAATAGAGACTTATGGAAAGACTAGGGAAGAGCTGCTCATCGCCATGTTCAAGAAGAGCATGGAGCAGGGGAAGGAGGTTCAACCATCAGAGAGCAAGGCCCCGGAGAGCGGGGTAGATTAGAATTCCTTAAATAATGAGACCATGCAACCTAGACCCGAAAAATCTTGAGGCAGGGTAGGTTATCATTATTCGCGGCACTCGTGATAATGCTATTGTCCCTGCAGATAATAGCCCCAGCCTCAGCCCTCGAACAAACTTCACGCAGAGTAATCGAGGTAAATGAAAACGGGCTGGTATATGTTTACGATGTCCTGCCCGCAGCCGGCGACACCACGAGGATAGGATTCCCGAAGGAGTTCCTCAAGAACTTGGTGAACTATGCATGCTGGGAGGATTCCAGTCCAGAACTCNTGGTTGAGGATGACTTCTTCTGGATCATCGTGGATAGCGCATCTAGCACNGAGATACATCTCTTGACAATCTTCCGAGATGTTCTTTCATGGAGCCCGGCGGACCAGACATTCTCCATGAGGATCCCAGCTCATCCTAGGGTTGAAGATCTTGGAAGGAGTGATTTCTCGGTGGAGGTTAGGCTGCCGGCGGATGCTATGATCGCCGAGATCTCGCCCGGCTGGCTCAACCAGACCAAGCCCAGCATGTTCTCCGGGGAGCTTCGCGACCTCGACTTATCTCGTGGAGAGATAAACATGATCTCTGTAAAGTTCTCAAGTAATAGCCTTAGAATTCTCGATGTTATCTCCGCGAAGCTCTTGGTGGAGGTTCCGGAGGGAAGGGCTAGCGTATCGCTGAGGGTGAGGCTTGTCGGCGGCCCCCAGCTGGGTGAGGTTAAGCTGAGGCTACCCGAGGGCTTTGAGCTTATCGGGGCTGAGGATGCTCTTGGAAGATTATCGAGCAATGTTGGTGAGGCCGGAGAGGTCGTGATAAGGCTTAGGCAGCCTCTTAGCCAGGGCGGATCCGACTTCTTCATCGTTGTCGCCAAGGTAAACGAGACCTCTAACATGATAAAACTTGGAGCTGATGAGGTCGCGATCACCGCGCTGCCCATGCCATTAAACACCACGATCTGGATCTATGATGTTGAGATATGCTTGAGGGGAGGGGGGCTCAAGTCGTGGAATCCGGAGCCGATTGAGCTGAGAAGAGAATACCCTGAGAAGACGGTCTTATCATATCGCTTCGACCATGTTGATCCGATTAATGCTGGCGGCTTTAAGATTATCTTGGGCTATGAGAGGAGGGTTAGCTTCTTCCAGGTTGCGCCCTACCTCGTCTTAGCTGCCCTAATAATAGTCGTATCCTCGATAACGATCATCTATAGGCCTCGTGGGAGGGTCATGGAGAGGAGGGTTGGTGAGAGCCTAACGGATGAGGCGAGCACTATCAGCGGGATCTACCAAAGGCTTATGGATCTCATCTCAAGCGATAAGATCCATGATCGCGGCACGGCTCGCAGGATCCTGCTCGACATTAGAATGGAGGCCAAGGAGGAGGTCGAGAAGATTAGGAGGATGGTGGAGAGGCTTGCCGCTCAGGAGCCTAAGGCGGCTGAGCCGGCAAGGAATCTTTTAAAGGCCGTGGAGGATATTCAGCGCGCCATCGAGAAGACATGGGCCGAGGTTTATCCATATTTCTCGAGATCGCTGCCGAGGAGCAGGCTTGAGGACGNCCTCGAGAGGTGCCGAAGAGAGATTAAGCAGGCATATGACTCTTTCACCAGCAGGCTCGAGGACTTGAGGAGGGGGCTAGGCTAGGGACTCCACCTCCCTCAAGACCACGTGGAATGGATCCTCCAAGGATCTCCAGAGATTCTGGGCTCTCCTTCTCCAAGAATCCCTGACGGCGTCAAGCCTCTTCAAGAGCCTTGTCATGGTCTCTATGATGGCTCCCGGGTCTCTGAGATGTATGAGGAGCTTTCTTCTCTCGAGGAACTTGAGGACTGTTGGGAGCTCTCCAGGGTAGATTGAGATTGCTGGCACCCCGAGTAGCGAGGCCTCCTGCGTCATCGTGCCGCCGCCACCGATGAATACCGCCGAGAATGCTATTAACGATGCTCCTGGAACCAGCCTATCCACTATCACCGCTCTCTCGCCTAGTATTCTCCTCGCGAGCTCTGCCTGCTCCACGTATCTACAGAGCATCACGAGCCTCATGCCGCCAAGGATCTCACCGATCTTTTTAGCAAGCTCTATGAACTCGCGGTCTCCAGCCCTCATGTAGGCGGCCTGAGTCTCAGGCATCCTGAAGAGGATATATCGTCCTTCCTCCAAGTCTCCGAGAACGCTTTTATCCGGCTTGAAGCCTCTCAGCCAGAAGCATGGATCCAACGCCCTATAACGCGTTATCATGCCCCTGCTTGCGCCTACCTCAACCCATTCTCGAATAGGTATCACCCAAGGTGTTAGGATTCTTTTGGAGAGTGGCGCGGTGAGCCTGTTTACCGGCGAGTGCGGCGTATCCGAGATTAGGAGATGCGGGATCCCGAGGCCATATGCTATTCTAGCGGCCTCCGGCGAGCCGCTTGAGAGGCATAAATCCGGCCTCTCGCCAGCCACCACATCGAGCAGCAGCCTCATCCTCTCTACGCTGGCTCTAAGCTTTCCCTCGAGGCTTCCGCCACCCCACTCCCCAACCCTAATGATGCCCCACTCATGGAAGCTCGTCTCAAGCAGCTCATCGAGCTGAATATACCTCCGCGATGTCAGGAGAATGCTGTATCCAAGCTCCCTGAATCTCTCAGCCAAGCTCGTGAATAGCAGGAGCTGCTTCGGGCTCAGAATATCCATCCAGATCCTCATGCCCCAGCTACTCCGGCTTCTGAGGATTTATCGGCTCGAACTCCCCATAAACATGATCAACGTCGAGGCCAGAGCCTAGGAGGAGCCTAGCCTCAACCTCGTCCGCGAACTCTGATGCAAGCTCCCTGTCAAAGGATATGATCTCGTCTATGAGGTCTATTGGGAATGGTAGGCCGGTTGCCGGGTTGGCGGATGCCTGGAGATATGATAGGACTAGGTCCTGATCAACGCCNCTTCCCAGCTCTATGCAAACCGGCGCCGCATAGGGAGATAGCCGGATATATAGTCGCCTGGGGGACAGTACTTCCCTGAAGATCGCCTCCCTNAGAGCNTCGCATGNATCCTTCGGACANAGATCCGTCGCTATCTGGAGCTTAAGCTTNTTCTCAACGTAATCAAGCGCTACTTTTATCTTCTCATCATCGGGTTTCCCGCTGATCTTCCTCTTTATCTCATGGAACCAGCCCTTCAAGCTGCTATAATGCAGATAATAAAAGTTTTCACCCAGCAGATCCGCGTAGTCGAAGTATTCTCCGGGGCGCATAAGCCTCCTAAGTATCGCCCTATCATTCTTATTTAGCGTCGAGTCGAGAGACCATGTTCTTGTGAGAAGCCACCCATCTATCGCCGCGGTCCTAATTCTTTTTATCACCGCAACAGCTCTCCCACTCTCCCTCAGCCTCATCGTATGCTCATAGACCTCGTCGATCAAATCCCAGCCGGTCCTAATCCCCATATTATCGAGATCCGGGCCCTCGAGCCCCAGCTCCTCAATTCTCTTCTCCTTTATCTCGCTGCACCTCGTCCTGAAGCCATAGAAGGAGCCGTCGACCAGCATTATATCAACGTCGTATTTCTCTATGCATTGGAGCGCGAGCTTCCGCTCGATGAGCGTTGCAAGAAGGCTTAGGATCTTCCTAGTATAGAGCGAGCTTCCCGTCTGGGGGGCTATCAGGTATCCAGACCACATAGACTCCCTATCATCATCGGTGATTATTCTATCCCCGTCNAAGACCATGTATGTCGCGGCGTAGACGCCGATCCTGAAGCCAAGCCTCTCGCTGAGCTTCGGGGAATGGGAGCCGTCAACAACCCCGATCCTGAGGCCGTGTGGAAGACCATGTGGAGCCCTCCTAAATCTCAGGCTCTGCATTAGAACGCCAAGCTTCTCATCCTCCCTTCTAAGGATCTTGGAGACCCGACTACACGCCTCCTCCGCGAGCTCGAAGAATCGTTCTTGGAGTCTTGGAGGAAGTTTTGAGAACGCTGTCTCCCTCTCGGGCTCGCTCAACCAGCCTTCACCAAGGGGCTTAAAGCCACCCTCTCCGAATAAAGGTTTCCCAAGATCAGCTCTCAGGGGATTCTATGGTCGGCGGCCTAGCCTTGAGGAAAGTCTTCTTCTTCGAGCGTGCTATTATCTCCCGCTCTGGTATCTCGGATACTCTCTCGCCCTTCAGGTTCAGCTCCACGATAACCTCCTCCGGCGTGTGCCTTAGCTCGAAGCCAAGCTTCCTGCAGAGCTCTATCATCCTAATGTTCTCCGGCATCACCAAGCCATAGATTGATTCAAGGCCCTTATCCATGGCTACTTGTATGAGCATATCTATCAGCTTGGTGCCAAGGCCCTTTCCCTGGAAATCGTCCGCGACGACAACCGCGAACTCCCCGCGCCTCCTGAATGGATCCATTATCAGCCTCCCAACACCAACAATCCTCCTCCTTCCACCGCCATCCATGTACTCGGCAACTATGGCCATCTCACGATCATAATCAATGTTACAGAACCTCACAAGCATGTCATGAGTTATCTCCTTGATTACGTAGAAGAACCTGAACCTCTTGGTCTCCTCCGAGAGATTTTCGATNAACTCGGCCTCTAGGGGCTCATCCTCCGGTCTGATAGGCCTAAGAATCACCTGNGTCCCATCCCTCAGCCGATAAGGGACGATATACTTCGATGGATACGGCATTATGACGAGATTGGAGTATTGCTCCGGCTCTCTATCCCCCAGCTCATGATCCAACACTATCCTTACATCAACAGCCCATGCCTCGCTCCNNGAGACGAGGAGCGGGTTAATGTCAACCTCCTTGATCTCCGGGAAGTCGACAAGCATATTGGAGAACCTCACAAGTATCTCCTCGAGCTTCGCGATGTCGACGGGTGGCTTGTTCCTATACCCCTTAACGAGGAACCTGTAGATCTTCGTCTCTTCCATGAGCCTTCTTGCCAGGACTTGGTTGAGCGGCGGGAGGCCGATCGCATAATCCTTGAAGAGCTCGACGCCAAACCCTCCCGCCCCGAAGAGTATCACGGAACCGAAGATCGGATCCTTCTTCGATCCGATAATGAGCTCATAATCTGTNTTCGTCACCATCTTCTGGACATAGACGCCCTCGATCCGCGCCTCAGGCATCTTCTCCCTAATCCTCTGGATAAGCTTGTTGAACCCCTCCCTGAGCTCATTCTCATTCTTTATCCCCGTGATGACTCCGCCGACATCAACCTTATGTATTATGTCCGGGGATACTATCTTCAGCACCACCGGGTATCCTATCTTGGAGGCGATCAGCATGGCCTCACCAACGCTTTTCGCGAGACCACCCTCTGGGGTCGGTATGCCGTAAGCCTTCATGAAGCGCTCCGCCTCATCTATCAGCAGAACATCCCTCTTCTCCCTCCTCGCCCTCTTGATCAGAACCTTAAGATGATGTATCGGCGGCGATAAATCGACCGAGATCTCCCTCGGCGTCTCGTATAGGAGATCTAGGTTCCGCTTATACTTGTACATGTACATGTATGTCCTCACGGCATCCTCCGGCGTCGAATAGCATGGAATATCATTCTTCGAGAATAACTGTCTAGCTTCCCGGACCTCTTCGCTTCCACCCATCCAGACTGTGAGGACTGGCTTCCTCTTCTCGGCGATCACGTCGATAAGCGCTTCAGCGAGCTCGATGGGCTTGGCCGCCCCCTGCGGCGTATATATCACGATTATGCCGTCTATCCCGGGATCGTTTAGACAGACCTTGAGCGTCTCAACATATCTCTTGACATCGGCATCTCCTATGATGTCTATTGGGTTTCCCCTGCTCCAGTGCGGCGGCAGTATCATGTCGAGGGCATTAATCGTTTTCTCCGAGAGCCTCGCCATCTCCCCCCCATAATCTATGACTGCGTCTGCTGCGATCACACCCGGCCCTCCCGCGTTGGTTATTATCGCGAGCCTCGGGCCGGCCGGGAGATATCTGGAGTCCAAAACCCTAGCACAGTTAAATAAATCCTCTATCTCGTCGACCCGGATGGCGCCAACCCTCTTGAACGCGGCATCATAGACCTCGAAGCTGCCGACCATCGCGCCGGTGTGCGATTTCGCGGCCCTCGCGCTCGCCTCATATTTTCCCGGCTTCAATATCAGTATAGGCTTTGTCCTCGCGAACCCCCTGATAGCGCTCATTAGCTTTCTAGCTCTCTTAATATCATCAATACCCTCCATGTAGATTAGTATGCTACGTGTTTCAGGATCCTCTCCAAGGTAGTCTATCAGGTCTCCGAAGTCTATGTCGAGCATGGAGCCGAGTGAGATGAACATGCTGAATCCTATATGGTGCGTAAGAGCCCAGTCTAAGATCGCGGAGCCGAGAGCCCCGCTCTGCGAGATAAATGCTATCGGCCCAGGCTCAGGCATCTTCCTGAAGAATGTGGCGTTAAGGCCTATGTGGGGCCTGATAAAGCCGAAGCAATTTGGCCCCAGAATCCTCATACCATACTTCTGCTGGATGCGCTTTATCTCCTCCTCGAGCTTTCTACCCTCTTCACCAACCTCCCTGAAACCAGCAGATATTATTACAACGCCATCGACGCCAGCTTCCCCACACTCCTCGACAACCTTTGGGACCAGCTTCGCTGGAACAGCTATTATCGCGAGGTCAACATGCTTCGGAACATCCTTGATGCTCGGATAGCATTTCAGCCCGAGCACGCTCTCCCTATTCGGGTTAACCGGGAAGATCTCCCGATTACTCCTCCACTCNAGTAGGTTCTCCATTATCGCCCTGCCAACCGAGCCCTCCCTATCAGTTGCCCCGATTACCGCCACTGTCTCGGGATCAAACATCCGCTCGATACTTCCCAATCCCGATCCCGCCTAACAATACTTGAGACCTCTATTAGTATCTTGATGATGTGATGATCGTGCGTGGGATGTTTGATGTTTTATGAGTCAATTGACGATAATATATTCGGCGAGATAAGAATACACTATCACACAAAGCCCGCCGTCCTCCCCATATTCTCCTCAACGATTCTCCTCCTCTCCTCGTAAAAGTTTCTTCCAGTCGAGTCTATCATGATCATGAGTGGGCCGAAGTTTCTTACCCTGAGAACCCACATCGCCTCGGGTATTCCGAGGTCGAGCCACTCCACCATCTCGACCTCTTCAATCGCCTCGGCCGCTAATGCTCCAGCCCCTCCCGGGTAGATGGCATAGGCAGCACCAAACCTCTTGCAGGCCTCAGCTGTCTTGGCGCCCATCCCACCCTTGCCGACAATAAGCCTGACGCCGGTCTTCTCAATCAGCTCTGGTTCATAGGCCTCTAGCCTCGCGCTCGTGGTAGGCCCAGCGGCAACAATCTCCCAGCCACCCTCACTCATCCGGACAACAGGACCCATATGATACAATACGAGGCCCGCGAGATCTATTGGCAGCCTCCTACCACTCCTAAGATACTCGATCGCCCTCCTATGCCCAGCATCCCTCAACGTAACTACGAGACCATCCATAAAGACCAAGTCTCCAACCCTGAGCCTCCTAATCTCCTGCTCGCTGATGGGAGTCCTAAGTCTATACTCCATCCACCTAATCCACCTCTAGCTCGTTTAGAAAGTTGTGGGTTAGGAACTCGACATTATCGCCCCTAATTCTCATCGTGGAGTATCTGAATGCCCAGCAGCTCGAGACCACACCGACGGCGAGAGACGCTGGATGCCTGTGAGAGGCCTCTATCCTCAGGTCTAGTGCCGTCGTCCTGCCACCCACTCCATGAACACCCCAGCCAAGCATGTTCACCGCATTGAGGAGCCTCTCCTCAAGAGAGGCTANCTCCGGTCTCGGATTACGCAACCCCATGCCTCTTAGAAGGGCCTTCTTGGCCAGGCAGATGGCGGTGTAAGTGGTCCCACTAATCCCAACACCGATGATTAGTGGTGGGCATGCTCTCGGGCCAGCCTCCTTGACAACCTCCAAGACGAATTTTGATGCGCCCTCTATGCCAGCGCTCGGGGTCAGGACTGTAACCCCGCCCGCCGCCTCGCTACCGCCACCCTTAAGCATGACTGTTATCTCGGCGTAATCCTCTTCGGGAACTATCTCCCAGTCTATCCATGGGATGTAGTCGCCCGTGTTGTCGCCGCTATTCCTCCCNGTAATCACGTCAACTGCGTTGGGCCTGAGCGGGATCATCCTAGTCGCCTCCACGACAGCAGCCCTAAGGATCTCCGGGAGCCTTCCAAGCATGGGGAACCTCTCACCAGCCCTCACGCTAAACATCACGANACCCGTATCCTGGCATATCGGCNTCCTGCGCCCGCCAGCTAGCTCGACATTCTCTAGAATCGCCGCGAGCATCCTCCTTGCCAATGGATCATCCTCTAGTTCATACGCCCTCCTCAGGGATGTCTTCACCTCTTCTGGCAGATGTATCGCAGCGGCCCGCATAAGCTCGATAACATATCTCCTGATCCTATCTTCGGTGAGCACATGGAGGAGATGATGGANTCGCAGAAAAATATGTTTCGCTGGAGCGCGCTGCCTCAGCCCGTCCTCTCCTTCTCGCCTATCTGGAAGCTAATAAGGAGAGGTGTGGGGGACGGATTCATTCTCCCGAGGAAGTAGAAGTGGCCTTCTGGCAGTGTTAGCAGATTCTCGGGTGAGATATAGTATGATGCCGCGAGCCTTTGAGCCTCCTCGAAGTCGAGCGGATGAATCCTACCTATGAACTGCGTATTAAGATTCCTTCTAACGGCGGCGTTTAGGCCTATCTCGCCCGCCATGCCCTGCGACAATATTACTATGGAGAGGCCGTAGCTCCTCCCAAGAGCGCAGAGATCGATTATCATATCTGTTGTCTCCCTCTCGAGGCCGCGGGGCTGCCATGGCGCATACTGCGGCCCCTCATCAATCACGAGCGCTACATCGAGCNTCTGCTTGTTCTCCATTAGCCTCTTAAGGTATCTTGCTATGGAGTAAAATGCGGCGAGCTTCTGCTCCTTCTCGCCCTTGCTCATGTCTATCACGACTATGCCCCTCTCCTTTGCCATGGTCAGGATCTGCCATGGCTCGATTGTCCCGAGAAAGCGCTCNACCTCCTCCTCGGTTATCAGCTCGAATGATGAGTTGAGCCTATCGATCCAGAGCTGGAATGTCTCCGCCTTAACCCCCCTAGAATTCTGCTCTAAGACCATCCTCGCATGCTGATAGATCATCTCTCTCGCCTTTTCAGGCGGCCTCCCCCTCCACTCAACCCTCCTAAGTGCCTGCTCAACAGCCATCGAGACGGGGTTCTCCTCCCTCTCAAGGTATCCGAAGTTCTTCGTGAGCTGGCTGAAGTATCTCAGGACGACCGCGTTATCCACCTTGACCTGGTCTAGGGGGATGGTGTTCTCGAAATATGGCGCGTAATCGCTCCCCTTCCAGTCCATGATTATGACGCTGTAGCCAGCCTTCCTGAGAAGCGGTATCACNTCGTATCTCGTGAGATAGCTCTTTCCAGACCCCGTTACCCCAAAGATCCCTATATGATAGTTGATATACTGCTTGAGGACTGGGACCCTCCATCTCGGCTCAGCCCAGTAATGGCCTATCGTTAGATCGGACTTGCAGAGATACTTCATCGGGTCATCCTCACTCACATACATCTCGACGAGCGATGTCGGCGCGATTATGAGCTTGTTCTGCTCGAGCCCATTCTCACCTATCATCCCGATTATCTCGAGGTTGAAGATATAGAACTCCTTGACGCTGCTCGGCGCCCTCCCAGTCTTCGCGTATGCTATGCCCGGCGTGAAGCTCGCGGTCCTAACGTTATCATTCACGCCCCTTCCTCCCCTGCATATCGCTAGCACATCCCCGCCATTCTTATTCCTGATGACCACAAGGCTCTCATTCTTGACCACCCTCTCCATCCCATCATAGAGTATCACGGAAGCCCTTGACTCGCTCGCGCCGCTCGAGACAACCCCTATCGGTATCGGCAGCCTACAACACCCCATGACAATAAGCCGAGTAGCGATATATAATGGCATCAGGGTCGAGTGAATACGGGAGCTTATCTTCCCTCCTTCTCGAGAGCCCTCTTATGCTCCTCGTCATCATAGCTCCTATACTTCAGTATTGTCGGGCACCATCTCCTCTCGGGGCAATATCCGAGATGTCTGCACTTCTCGCCCATTAGCTCGCCGAGCCATGGGGCCTTTTCACCGACCTGTCTCCAAACCTCATAGGCTATCCTCCTAACCTCCCACTGGGACGTGCTGCATGTTCGGGTCGCTATAAAGCCCTGAGGCCAGAGGAGGTTGAAGCCATTATAGGATCTTACCGTGTAGATCTTCATGGCCTGTGGGATGAGATAGATCGCGTCGGAGGGATGGGCGCCTCCTCTAACTAGCTTTTCATAGGTTTCTAGGAGACTCATCGCCGCCTCCATGAATAGGCTCATGAGCCTCTCGCTCCCGGCTATCCTCGGCGGGATTATCAGATTCTTCTCAGGCTTGGATATACACCGCTCAGCCGCCGAGTATATCGACTCAATAGCTGTTGGAATCGTCCTATGTCTTATTGCTTGGTGGTATGCAGCGAGGGACATGGGCTCTAGGAATATTGCCTGGATGAGCGGACTCAATGCATGTGCCTTCGCCGGATCCTCGAGAGATTTTCTAGCTAGATCATGCCGATCTATCAGCGAGACGAGGCTCAGCATTACGGGGCCTTCCGCGCCATGCCTCTCCACAAGGCTCTCGACCAATCCATCCGCCTCCCTATACGGGTTGGCATAGGGGTATNTTGGGAGCCCAATCCTAAACCTCAGCCTAGCCTCTGTGAGTAAGGGTGCGATGCTCCTAGCAACCTCGCCGATCCTCTCGCCGATCACCGAGAGCTCCTCCGGATACCAGGGTGAATTCCTGCCATATCTCCTCGCATCTATGATAAGCCCGAGAAATGTCTCGAGGCTGCCGCTCATGAATAGCGATGTCACAGATGCAAGCGGGAGGGCGTATCTAGCATCCTCGAGCTCAACACCCTCATCCAGCAGGCGCGAATACACCTCATATGATGCCTCGATCGCCTCGATGTAAGCTGATCTAAGTCCACTATTCCCCGCGATCTTGGATGGGATGAAAAAGCTCCCCCTCCCGACGATGCGCCTCCGCTGAGATTCCTGGAGATATGAGCCGAAGGGCGGTGAGACCAGAAGCATGGATGCCGCCCTGCTACACCGACCCACCTCAAGCTGAAGCACAAGGGATGTTGTCAGGGAGGCGTGACCCCTCCGCGTGGATTCCCGGTGAAATGCCGAGATAATCTTCCCAAGATCCCTGCCGGATCTCAGAAGCTCCTCATACCGCTCGGCCATCGATACTCCTGCTAGCGTCCCGATGCCCTCGAGGGCTATAAGAACATCGGGCTCGAGCTTTATCCTCTCGCCATGAAGTTCTATCTCGGCGGCCGGCCCATAGCTAAGCAGCCTCACCAATATATCCTCAATACACAGCATGTCTTTCCCATAGAGGGTCAGGCGCCCCTAGATATAGTGCCTCCCTAAACGTGGAGGAGGAATATTACCAGAA
>Ga0065719_100205_pt1 | contig 17789 bp, 14 predicted proteins | sample GBSCel85sediment_FD_59106 | JGI IMG/M metagenome (GOLD analysis project Ga0065719, IMG submission 59106) | Hot spring sediment microbial communities from Great Boiling Spring, Nevada - Cellulolytic enrichment CS 85C v3 (version 3) | ecosystem: Environmental > Aquatic > Thermal springs > Hot... | reverse complement strand
GGAAAAGAAAGTCCACAGAGTCCACAGCAGTTACATTTATACTTATTTATAGGAGGCATCTCCCGCACCTTAAGGCGCTTACCTAACACATATTTAATAAGGAAACGTGACAGAGGCTCTATATAGACTCTATATAAAGACTATATTTGCGTTCATGCCAAACACCTCTACTTCCCACTTTTAGCTTACAGAGCAGATTCTTCATATTCTTTTAAATTTACATATAAAACAACAAAATTTGCTATACAGCTATTACAACGCAACTTGGTGCAACACTTTCCAAGTCGAATAACATAAGCTTAAAAGCACCTCTTTGAGATCTAAGATCAAGTCTTGAACGCAACCCAGAGGGTAAAGAACAGACACTGTAATAAACATTACACATCTCATTAAACTCCATATTCACAAACCTACAGATACCTAACCTAAAAGTAGTCCCCATACCTACACTTAAACCTTATGAATTACCGCGAGAGGGAGATGGGCTAGTTTTCTTCATATAACAACAGACCAATAATAATAGATCTGGATACATCACAGTAAAGCCGGCACATAGATCTACTCAACGCTTTTATTCAATAGGCTCAGATCAAGACCCGCCACAAACTCTCACAAGAATTGCTAACATAGTGAGGACTGCACATATGTATTACAGAAGCTTCGTACACTTCCCCAACTTTTCATCAATTGCAGGACAGAAACAACCCTCACCATGGCGAAAGAAGTTGACTCAGAACATTTTTGCTGTGTAATGATTCATGCTTGGCTCTTCACTACATTGGAGCAGCAAAGAAAGGTCGGACTAGATGTATAATAGTGAAGATTGCTAGTTAACATCTTTAACCACAAAGTATACACTTACTATCTGAGGGTTTTGGATTCAAGTTAGAAGCTACTTAATAGATGCAGAGAAAGTTTAGGGTAAGGGCTAGACAATGAGCTCTTCAAATTATTTCTGCATTAAGTCTTTTAAAATGTCTTTATAGGGCTCTAGGTATTTGTAGAGTTCGTGTAGTTCTTTCCAGCTAAGTATCCTTACCCTATCCTTAATCTCTTCAAATGCTCCTCGCAGCTTAGGCTCTACCAGTCTCCTAGCTCTCTCAGCATCACTCTCATCGCTTACTACTAGCCATAGTTGCTGACAATTCCACTTATCATAAGCATGTTTTAGCCTAGCCAAAGCCTTGCCAACATCACGTCCGAGCTCAGCTTCAAAAGCTTTTATTGGTGGTCTATCAGAAGACTTCATCCATATAACATCTAGTCTGTAAACCTTGTCAGGTGTCCACACTTCTTTTCTTATAACAAAACCTAACCACTCACCCAACTCCAGCAGCTCTTTAACAAGAACATCATGGGAAGGCACACCATCAGCTAAAGGCGGTGGTGAAGGAGGCGTAGCCTTACTTCTAATAGCCTCTATAACTCTATGCACATCACTGGGCTTTATCGGTATAAACCCTGTAATACTCCATTCACTTAAAGGCTTTCTGCTAGTCGAAGTCCTGATATCGCTACACTCCTCCAACTTAACAGGCTTTTCATACTTGTAAAGCTTCTCAAACTCTATAATCCACGACACCTCGCCAAGCTTTGGAAATGGGACTTCAGCAACACTAGCAGCTCTCGATATGTAAGCAGAAAACTCTTCACCCTTAACAGCCTTAACACCTTTAACAATAAACTCTCCTACAAAAAGTCAATCCTTCCTAGAAGCACCCTCTTTAATAAGAACCAAACATACACTACCAGGAGATAAGACGTGAATCCTTGGCTTACGATTTGGAGGAAAATGAAATACAGTACAATTCCTTTCTAAACACTCATCAAACCACTCCCTAATAGTTAAAACAATACCACCATAAACATCACCAAGAATGCTATCAAACATAAACATCACACCTAGTTAACAATCTCTAGCAGAGATATAAATCAAAATAATGTAAAACAATTTAGATATTCAATACAAAAACCAAACATCACTCTAAAAGGCTGGCCCTCAATGCTATGGGAAACTTAATTGTTCGCAAGCCTTTACGTATCCATAACATGTGTTATATTTGCCTAAGCTATGCATTCTTCATTAGTTCTCAGTAAACCCTCCTTTAGAGCTCCCTATAGTATAGATATCTCATTATAAATGTTGTATCCTCCTTTATGACATGACTTAGTAAAGTTATGCAAAGAACTTGAAGAGAAGGTTAACAGAAGTGTTCTCTCAATTAAGATGAAAAATTAAAACACCTTTCGACTTAAATCCAGTTTAGTGAAGAGACCTATGAATCTTCGCGATATTTTAAACTCAATTGAGTTATTTATCAAAAAGGGTGTAGAATATGTAATTGCTATTTACCCATATGTTTATTCATATCCTTATTGGAGAGATCAAAGTGTTGTACTAACATTGAGTCCTCTAGTTGGGGGAGAGCAAGCTAGGAAGATATGTACTGATATTTACAAATTATTGAAGTATTTAGATCTTGATTTAGAGCTTAGAAAAAAGGTTCAAAGGTTATTGTTAAATGATAAGTACATAACTTCAGTAATTATTGAGGAAGCAAAGAAACGTCTTAGTACCGCTAATGCTTATGAGAAGAGGTTGCTAAAAATTGTGTACACACTTATCAGAGCTCCAGAGACTTCACTTATGTTAAAAATCCGAATTACGGAGGACGAACACGGATTTACCACTATTTCTGAACAAGCTTTAAATTCTCTTATTAAAGACAAAGTTGATTTAGGCGCACTCCTAGTTAAATACTTCTTAGCATTTAAAGTAATGATATGGGAGGGGTCAGAACTTAAGCTGTATCCTTTTGTATTTAGTCGCTTAGCAGAATCCCTTAGTTTGATGACAGATATTAAAGAGGCGAACAAGGCAGGAAATATACTTGGTATTTCAATGCTGTATCACATAGTATTTGACATTAAGAATAAGGATTTCTTAGTACACTTCTTCGGAGAACCTTTAAAACACTATGCGAAAAAGCATTAATTAATGATATTAATTGAACGATGTTCACTAATAGCGACATCGGTTGTCGCTCATGAAGAGCTCATAAAAATTATCTATAGACGATTTTTGAAGAATTTGGAGGAGCAGAGCATAAGAGAACTTCTATACCTATTCCAAGGCATATTAAAAGAAGCCGGATATAACACTGAATGTCAGGATAATTATTGTGGAATTATGACGTCAAGTTTAAAGCCTATACATATGCTATTCTATCCATGGCCTAGAAGCGATATTGTGATTTCAAAGTTACCAGGGGATAAATTAGTTATTATCCGAGGGACTCCCTCAGAATCTATTTTAAGGTATTTACAACAATACTTGCAGAATGAGTTATGGATATTTTATAATGACAGAAAATCAGAAATAATAATAATAGTTTCTGACGAGTATACACATAGTAGGCTAAAGGAAATTTTAAATGTTTTAGCAAATAAATTTCAAGCAAAGACGTTAAGCATATCATTAAATAAGCAAGTTGAAGAGATGAGTGTTCAAGAACTTTTTAGAAAGATTTTTGAGCGGCTACAGACCTTAAATGTTGCTGACACTCAAGCTGCATTTCTAAGGCTACTAGGTCTGTGTATTCAAACTAGAGAAGTTGATGAACTTTTTAAGCTCTTTAACATTGCCTTTAGTGAGGAGGATAAGAAGCTTATATCTGCGATGTTGGAGATGCTGAGACCTGCTATTGATGCTTTTAGTAATGTATTTGGTTCGTGCTTAGAACGATTGACTTCACTATCTGTAGACAATGTAGATGTTATTCTTGGCTCGCTACTGGTTTTACTAATTGCTGGGGCTACCATGTTTAGCGAGCTCTCTAAAGCGCTACCTGAAGTTGTTGTTTCTAGAGCTAAGGACATTATTAGGGAGAATGTATACATTCTACCTCTTTGCAGAGTTTATGGTATTACGCTTTAGGTTAAAACTCTTTATATCCTCTGCATAGTTTAGGGGTTTTGAGGTGCGTATAGTGGATAAGGTAGAGATATTTGCGTTGATTGCTCTTGCAAGTGGTAAGAATGTGTTGCTTGTTGGTGCTCCAGGTGTTGGTAAGACGAGGTTGGCAAAGATGTTAGCTGGTGAGGGTATGCCTGGTTTTGAGATTGTTACTTGTAGGGAGGGCTTGACCTATGATAGAATTGTTGCTTACTATAGCTCTAGAGGTAGTGGGGTTTCTCTTGAGCTTGGCCCCTTGACAAAGTCCCTCTTGCGCTACTGGTTATCAATACGTCTTGGGGCAATGGTTGTGCCTGGGTGGATTGTGCTAGACGAGGTGAACAGGGTTAATATAGATGTTGTTTTGGGGGAGATATTTACTGCTATGGACATGGAGCACAGAATGAGTGTTAAAATTGTTTCTGAAGACCTGTTAGACAAGGTAAGCGAGTTCTTGAGTAGTTCAGTAACTAGTGTTGCAACTAGACTTAATATACTTGTGGAAAGGGCTAGGGACAGCGCTAGCGAGCTAGTCAAGGCTTTTGAGTCTTTTGGCGGAGTTCCGCTTCCATACTCCTACAGGTTCCTAGCTACAATGAATATTTATGATAGGGCTCAGCTCTATAGACTTGGCCATGCTTTTGTAAGGCGCTTTGCATACATATACATTCTCCCACCATACGAAAGCTGCGAAGTTACATGGAGCGATAAGCTTGAGCCTAAGCTTCTAGCAAGCGATACTAGTAAAAGCATATACTCGCTCCTGACTAGTGCTGGAAGTGAGATTGTTAGACAAGCTGTTAAAGAGCTTGAGATTCACAGGCATGTGAAGAGCCTTATAGAGCCCGACAGCCCAATGATCTATATCGAGAGTCCGTCAAACCTAGCCACCCAGGCTTTAGAGTACATTAAGTCTGGAGGTCTCTGTGACAAGGGCTTTAAACTAATTTCATACGTCTACGGATTAGCTGGCGAGCTTGGTGTAGAGCTGGGGATTTCACCTCTTGTCGATGCTATTAAGATGTGCATAGCTACAGGCATTCTCTTCTCTAAGCATGTTACGGATAAAGAGCTTGCAGACCTCATGCTCTCATCTCTTGTAATTCCTCAGCTAGGTGTTATTGCACCGAGGATTAGGGCCGAGGCTTTGCTTGGGTCTGAAGAGCTGCTGAAGAGGGTTAGGGAGCTGAGAAAAGTAATTGAGGAGCTGCTGGGTATGAAGAGCCTTAGCTACAGGACTCTTCGCGGGCTGGTGGAGACTTGAAGTACTGCATTCTTGAAGAGGGAAAGGTGCTTAGCCTTCAAGAAGCTTTAAGAAGCTGCAATGGTGTTTCTGGTGAGGAGCTTGTGAAGGCTTTGAAGGATCTTGAGGACTGTGTACATCTGTTTAAGCAGAGGTTTTACGAGGAGTCTAGGAAGATGTTTGGTTTTGGAATTAAGCTCGAAGCCCCAGCACCGAAAATTCGTGGCGAAGTGCTCTTTACAGGTTTTTGGAGTGGTGTCTATGCCTATACGCTTTACAGAGGTAGAGAAGCTATACATATTGTTATAGAGCCACGTGTAAAGAGATTTTATGAAATGCTTAGGGATATTCACGAGACTCTCTATAGCTATAGAGACTTCCAGCTACTTATACAGATAGCACCCAACATGCACCCCTCGCTTCTAGCAATAGATATTATTAGAAGGCTTCTATACGAAATTCACAATCTTATTGATAGAGAGCCTAAGTACGTTGCTACTCATAGTGTTGAGGATGTTGGTGAGCACATAGGTGTTAATGTTGAGGCTAGGGGAGTTGAGCTAAAGCCTTACACAATTAGAAAGGCTCTCAACGAGTCCCTAGCTTTTGTAATTGCTGTAGCGTTAAAGAGTACTGCTAAGGCTATTCAAAGCCTAAAGAGCATTTCAAGTGAGGTTAAGGGGTTTGCAGGTAGTGAAAGCAGTGTTATGAAAGTTGTTGAGGAGTACATAAGCCAGTTGAACACGTTTTTACAGAGGCTCTTATCAGACGAGTTCGCTGCTTATAGCCTATATATACTAGACTTAATAGATTTTGAGAGTATAGATACTGAAAAGTATCAGCACATATTCAAAGCTGTGAAAACGGTTACCTCAGTTGCTCATGGGGCTAGGGAAGCGTATGGAAGTGCAAGGATCTTTTTGTTGCCAACAACAAAAATTTACGAGCTGTATGTCTATACAAATATTGTTAAGCAGCTCAGGGGAAGGGTAAGAGAGGTTGCAGGATCAAGGCTTGCGCTGGTGGTCGATACGTCAAGGCTTTACTTTAACCACTACCCCAAGAAGTTATCGAGATTTATACAGCACCTTACAAAGAGAGTACCAGCACCAGACATACTATACAAATCACAGCGCGTTGTAGCACCTGTAGAGTGCAAGTACAGGTATCTTAACGACCAAAAGCTTTTCCTAAGCGATGCAGAAAGGCTCCTAAGCTACGTAGTCGATGCTAGTAGGGACAGGGATTTAGTAGCAGTAGTAGCAGCGCTCTCGAGACCCGTGGAAAGCGAGGTTAAAGCAAGTGTAAATGGAAAGGACGTACGGGTAGTATTTGCAGAGGTCAACCCAGATACTAGAGTAGAGGACATAGCTACTATTCTGAGAGCTTAATACTGTAAAAGCCGCAGAGTGCCAGTACATAGGCATTCTCTTTAATAACCCTTTTTGCAACAGCTACAACCTCACCTGGTATTGCATTACCTAGCGTATCTGCTGAAAACATTACTACCAGAGCGCCAAGCACAAGATCGGGGTTCTGAATAACGCCACTTTCAATAACATTTACACACCTAGCTACAGCACTTCCAGCAGTAAGAATGCCTTGCCTAAGCATTGACAGGGCTTCCTGAAGCACACTCTTAGCATTGTCAGGTACGCTACCCAAAACACTAGTTAAAGTCTCGCTAACAGCAAGATCAAAATCACTAGTCCTGCTAACAAGCTTAGCAGCTCGCCCTGAAATCCTTATGAAAACTACTGCAGCATCTTCACTTCTCACAACATTACTGAGAGTGGTCAAGGCCTTGTAAATTGCACCTGCAGGCACGCTTACGCTTAGCTCAGGCAGAGCTAAAGGCTTTACCCTGACTAAGCTCTCCAGGAAATCTTCTACACTTCCAAACCTTTTAANTATCTCACGCACTCTCTCAGGACTAACAATCTGGTGACCCCTAGGCCAATAGTCTTCGCTATATCCGAGCCCCTTTACCAGCTCAGCTAAAGATAACGAATTCTCAACCCACGTAACATCCTTTATAAAGTAAATATACTTCCACTTATCAGAACCCCACAAAGCTCTAGAAAGCTCATCACTGTAAATCTTAGCAAATATCCTACCCCAGCAAACCACAGAGCGACTACCGATATCCACAAATATAGCTACATACCTCTCGGCATTATTCCACCAATCTGAAAACCTCTGTGTCCTTTTCTCAGGCTCAGCGCAACCCCAAATACGAAACTCACTGACACTACCAACAAGCCCCTCAAGCACATCAATAAGCTCCTTCGAGAGGCTCAACTCCGTCGCAAGCCTCTTAAAATCCCACCTAGGCCTCAGCGTCCTCTCAAAATTCCTCCTCTGGACATCATCCTTAAGCGAAAGCCCAACAAGTAAAATTCCTTCTACATGAGACATGGCTCATCACATTTACACACCTCTACTTGCTATAACTATACTAAACTGTGGCTTAATTAATGCAATAACTTCATTAATAACAAACATACCTGACACAGACTGAAAACTGAAAGCACTCTTCAAAAACACTTCATACGTGCCCTGCAAAACACGAGGAATACTTAACTAATGCATCACCCTTACCAGTCTTAGATTAAAGCAAGACAAAACGCCAAAACCTTAAATAATCTCTGAATAAGAACTACCACTATTCTGGGACTGGTACATGGAGATAGGGCTGAGATGCTCATGCTGCGGTTTTGAAGATGAACTCAGGCTTTTAAAAGACTTGAATGTATAGGTGATGGGATGCATACTTCTATGAGTGTCCTCAATGTGGTGATAGGTTTAGATGTCAGGTAGGTCTTGCAGGCAAATATGAGAGTTATATTATAAGAGTTAAAGGTGGAAAAGCCAATGAAAATATTCAATGTGATTCACTCGGCTCTCAATGCCTATACTATAGAGTATAAAGTAACAAAAAGCACGAGTCAATAATCTTAGAGTTACCTGTAGAGGTAGGCTATGCTGTACTTCTATTCATATTATATTACCAGTATGCAATACAAAGACCCATGAAAAATACATTACCTTCCTAGAGAAGTTAATAGCAAGTAAAATACCTTTCTAAGTGTCTAGGAGTTTTTATTGATGTGGCAGTAGGTCTTAGCGAATTAAATACTAATAGAAAGGAACAAGAAGTGATAATTAAACCTTCTATAGCAAGAAACATCTCTACAGCTATGCAAAGCCTTGCAAAAGTATTAATTAAGTTGAGTTAACACCTTTAAAATCATTGAATAATTGATAATCATTAAAAATCCTTTATAGCAGCCTTCACATAAGATTGAACTCTATTTGCTGAATATTGTTTTACACATACTCATGTCCTCACTTTAATTTTCAGCATCAATTTAACATGATACACTAAGTGGTTAAATAATGCTCACTTGAATTTATCAATGAATACAGCATAGCATAACCTTAAGATATTAGTTGAGGTTAGCAACATAGAGATTTTATTGTAAAAATGCTGTGGACGAGAACTTACACTTGTACATGATAATAATATCGTAAGCCTACTTACCTGCATTTTGGTATCTTCTTTTGCTTCTCTTCCTTCTTTGTCTCTTTAGCTTTTTTCTTAGACTCGCGACTCATGGTAATTCCCACTTCATTCTTTAGCAAATCAATAGTTATAAAGCTTTAATACTAATTTTTCTGCACGACACCATAATCCATTAGAATAAGGTGCGTACCTTACATCAATTGCTTTTATTGAAAGTATGTACAATGTTCAGATTTGGCGGCACTTATGTAATAAGTACAAGATATTAAAGCAAATGTATTGTAGGGGTTAAGATTTAGTAAAGTAATAGGTGTTGAAGAAATGGAAATGAAAATCTCTGACTTGATGAAGAGTGGTTGGAGGGCTGAAGCCGGGAGAAGATTACTGCCTTATGACTTGTTTAAGTGGTGGGGTAGGAGACCTGCTCTTATTATAGATGCTCTTCTTCTAGATGCTGTGGGAGTAGGTGACAGTGCTGTAAAGGATGTGATTGAAAGTAGGCTTAGCTATAGACCTGCTCAGGTCTTGAAGGGACATGTTGTTTGCGATCCTATGTGTGGTGGCGGCACAACCATTGTTGAAGCCTTATTCCTTGGTGCTAAGGAGATTCTCTGTAGTGATATTGATCCAGCTAGCGCCATAGTTGTTAAAGCTATGATTAAAATTCTTGAGAACTGTAATGAGGTTTACTCAATACTTTTATCAATAGCTAAGAGTGTTTACGAAGAATTGAAGGATTTTTGGTGTATAAATGATTACTGCTATGTACACACCTTTCTCACAAGGAGGTGTTATGGGGACTACTGCTATGTACCAAAATGGCTTGGAACCTTCAGGGTCAGGGGTAGCGTAGTTAAAGTAGTTATTGATGAAAGGGGGGAGCTTTACGAAGATGAAAACGTTAGTATAAGGGACCTTGTCAAGATACCTAAAAACAGGCTTGTAGAGGTTCGTAGAGGCGTATATGCATATGCGGTTGAGCTTTACAGTGCAAGTAACGAGATTGAAAGACACTTTGTAAGCCTCGTAAAGAACGACTTTATAGCTGAGCATCTGAGCAGCATGCAGAAGAAAGCAGAGAAGAGTCTTTATGAAGTGTGCACGCCTATTACTGATGGTAGGGAGACCCGAAGGTTACTTAGAGGGGGTATAACATGTTGGGAGCAAATCTTTACACCAAGACAACTTTTAACACTCGTGAAATTTCTTATGCATGTAAAGCAGGAGGCGGGAGAGTGTCTTGATGTTGCAGTTGCATTAGTGGGTACAGTTACTAGGACTGCTTCAATGCTTGCATTCTACTATCAGCCTTACGCTAAAGTTAATCCAGGCCTCGTAATTAAGAGCTTCTGGCTACCTCTATACCCAGTAGAGCTAAACCCCGTAGCAGGCGATGTAAATAAGGTTAAAACTGTCGGAAGGGGAACAATATTTACATACATACAAAAATTAAGAAGTATGTGTAGTAAGCTAAGAGGTCTGAATAGCAATAGAGTAGTCAAAAGAGTAGTCGTAGAGATTCGGGACGCGCTAGACATAAGTTATGAAAACTGTAATATAGTTATCTTAGATCCTCCATACCCAGGGAAAATAGCATATAGTGAAGTGACACAGGTATATACAATACCATATAGCTTGCTAGGTATGCAACCACCAGAACCTGCTGGAAATGCCATAAACATCTATGGTCTGGATGGCTATATAAATAGCTTAGAAAACCTAATAGCAAAGATCCTTAGAGAAGCCCCAAATGCAACGTTATACCTCTTAATGAGTAATGATAAAAGAGGAGAAACAGTAGTAAATACACTTGCAGAAAGGCTTAAGCAGAAAAGCATAGTAATAGAAAGGCTTGGAACAGTAATAGGTGAGGCGCCAGGAGCTTTAGGTAGAGGTAAAACAAAAGAGATAATAGTTATTAGGATTAAGAAGGTGATGTAGTAGCTCTTAACTATTCGCTTAATACAAAGCACGGCTTCTTACCGACCTCAATACACGATGTACTGTTAACTATTTTTAAACTTGCTAAGATAGAATACAAGGTACGGTAATTTATGAGTGTCATGATAGAGATTTCTAAGTTGAGGGAGCTATATCATGCTATTCTTGAAGAGGAGGCCAGGCGTATTTGTGACATTCCTTTAAATCAAGGTATAAGCGGCAAGCTATGCTTTTTATCTAAGACTCAATATTACCTAACTTATGACGATCTAAGAAACGTTGCTGTAAGAATTGGCTTTCAGGGTAGTAGTGCAGATAAATATATTAATGAGCTGATTTCAAGGGGCTTCCTAATACGGCTCAATGGACGAAATGCGTTTAGATCTTATCATTTCGACTTTCTCTTAAGAGCAAGCGATTTGCGTACAGCTCCTTGGACAAACAAAATGACTGCGGAAGTAAAGTTTATTGTAGGACTTCAGGAATTTGAAGATCCTAAACAAGCTTCTCTGTTGCCTAATCCTAATGGTGAAGAAATAGAAAGAGAGCTATACAATATACTTAATAGTGAACTAGGGCACTTAGCAGGATTATATGTGAAAATCATAAGTGATTATTTGAAATTAAGGGGTTCCAGAGGCTATACGTATTTTCAGATGAAGGCACTTCTTGAAACTCTAAAGAACTTCAGGGACTTTAAAGTAATAGCTATTGGAGCTCCTGCAGGTTTTGGTAAGACAGAGATTTTCCTTGGAATACTTTTATTTAAGTTACTTAAGGACCTTAAGGAAAGGAGAAGAAGCAGAGTATTAGTAGTTTACCCACGTAAATTTCTAGAGATAGACCAAGCCTATAGATTAATAGAATTTGTGCGAATAGTTAATGAAAGTCTCTACAACATAAAGTATAGTCTTAGTATCGCTATTAGAGATGGGGATTCATATAAAATTGAAGAGCAAGTCAACGACTGCAGAAAGTATAGCAATATCTGCAATGATGTGATGTTTAGAGGTATTCGATGTAGTCAAGAAGGGACATTATATATAAATGTAAGAACAGAAGCTGTTATATGTAAAGAGGGGTCATCTATACGCAATTATGATTTTGTAAAGTGGAGTAGGTGTGATAGTAAAAATACTGAAATTATAATTACGAACCTTTATACACTCTTTAACAGAATTATTGCTGTAGCTGGTCATGATCTTGATGCTAGAGACCTTGTCGCCTCTAATCTTCCTTTAGAGATGATCATACTTGATGAGGCTCACGAATATGAACCAGTTGAATTAGGTCTACTACATTACATAATTAAATTTGTTGACCGTAAAAAAGGTGGTAAGCCTGTAAAGCTTGTTATTTCGACAGCAACATTAGCTAATATGAAGGAATTTGCACGATCATTACGAGGAGCTTCAGAGAAAGAAGTATTAGTAATTACATATGATGATGTAGTGGAGCAGGAAAGAGAAAAGATAGAGAAACTTAAAGTTAAAGGCAGGCTTGTCACCGCAAAGAAGTTCGTGATACTAGGTATAATCTTTGTGCATCCAATGTTTTCATGGGAAACCTATACAGCATACCTCTCAACACTTAGCCTTTTCACAAACTTTGTCTTAGAAACGGTCCTTGGTGCCAAAGCCGTAAAGCAGACTATCGTTTTCTTAAATAACGTTAAAGAGTTGAATAGATTGTATACAATTGTTGAAAATGAGCTGAACTTGGGAACGCCAATAGATTTTACAGGCTTTACAATAGAGAAGCTGTTTTCAGATTTAGATCCTATTGTAAATAGGTATTCGTTAAAACACTACAGTGACATTCTCGAACAATGTGCAGGCGCAAATAAGCGTATAGCTACAATTGTAAATAATATTAAGAATAGACAGCAAATGAGGGAGGAACTATTTCCAAAATTAGCAAAAGTGTTCGCAGAAGTTGATTTAGAAAAGCGACGTGAAATAGCTTTGAAAATGCAACGCAAAGAATTATATACAGTCATAGCCACGAGTTCTCTTGAACTAGGGGTTGACTATCCAGGGGTTACAGTTATTGTAAATATAGGTTTAGATAAAGTCCCAAGTCTTATTCAGAGGATTGGGAGAGCCGGTAGAAGCCCTGAAGAAAGCCTTAATACAGTCCTGGCCTTACTTATAGTCCGCAATAATCCTGTAGAATATGTGCGAGTATTCAAATTACTAAACAGTTCAAGCTTAGGAGCGCTTATAATAGGTAGGCTAAAAGGAATTAACGAAAAAGAAATTATTGATGAGCTTACAGTAAGTACGGGAGAGTACCTAGTTGGAGTAAAGAAACTTGCAACATCTAGATTGCTTTTTGCATTTAATGCCTTAGATCCAGCCTTCCAACATCTACATGGGCTCAACACAATTAAAGGTATGCATTACCGTGATGAATGCTTTAAACTTATAGAGCTGCGAAAGGCTTTACAAAAGTATGAAAATGACATAAAAGTTATCGTAGGTGAAAAAGCTGTAAATACATTAATTCAAGAGGTGTTAAAACATACCGATGTGCAATCATGTATTGATGAGTTGCAAAGAGAAGAGGAAATTGAAAGCCTTGTCGACAGTGTAACAACCGTTATTGAAGATGTGGACTATCTATGTAAAAGCATACCAAATCTCCATTCAAAAGGCGTTTCTAATGTAGAGGCCTTGACAAAAACATGCAGAGGCCTTTGCAATAAATATAAAGATAAGATTAGCATTCTTAGCGCTGAATTACTTGCAGTAAATAAAGAACAAAAGCTTAAAGAGATACTACAAGAATTGAACGAAGAATTTAAAGGATATTGTCAAGCTCTTTGGAATGCAGTAAGACAAGTTCAAAGTGTTGATAATGAAATTGTAACGATTTTAGAACGGTGTTACAAGCTTTACGATAAAATTAGAGACCTCGGCTTGAAGAAGTAATAGAGGCATTTTACTATGAGCGCCCCTCATGGCATCTACACCCCACGTTTAAAAGATATTATTGATGAGCGATTGGGTGTTTCAGAGTTTGTCAGACCTATTACCCATACTATTGAGGTAGTATTTTTACCAAATATTGATGAAGTATACAAATACAGTTTTGATGAAGTGTTCTTGAGGTTGCCACCATTTGAACCTATAGCAATTAAGCCTAGCATTTATGGTCAAGTAGAGCTTAAAGGCGATTATGTATGGTTCATTACTTCAATTGAAAATCTGAATAATAAAGAAAGCCTAAGTAAAGTATATAAGATTGTTGAGGAGCAATATAGAGGTAATATTCCTGGGATTAAATGTAGGGAGATTATATGCGGTGAATATGAAGACATCGGTACAGGCATAATTTTGAAAAGGCTATACATACCACGTATTGTAGGTGATGGTAAGTCTAAGTGGTCTAAGGAAGTTGAATTGCAACTCAATGATCGTACAGTAATAAAAATAATTTATGGATTTACTCATGAAACTTTACGTAATTGGATAAGAACAATTAAGGAGAGGTTTAGTAGTAGAGGAGTTTATGACAAGGAAATTATTCAAATCTTGTCCAGTCCGGAGAAGGCTCTGAAGTTTACAGAGATTATACAAAAGTTTGAAGAGATAGAGAAGAAGTCAGGAAGTTATGCTCCAACAACTTTAAACTATGTATCTTCATGTTATGGTGGGAGAGTTCTAACAACAGATCCGTTTTCAAATGGTAAAAAATGTGACGAATGTAAAGACAAATCACGTGGAACTCTATTATGTAGAGACATACCAGGTTACGGTATTTATCATTGGAGGCGTAGGATATTTCCACGTGTTTATGCGAGTCCACGTAATGCAGTAGCATCATACAATGTAGACGATCTTGGCCGGTATTATAGAGTCCCATTTGTATGCATATTTACAGAAGGAGTGAGGTGTGTAAAGAAACTTGAGTCATTAGACATTCAATTTGATATTGGAAGGGTGCGTTTAAAGCTTGCAAAGCCTATAATTAGTGACTACTTTAATACAAATGCTTTTTTAGTGGTAATAAATAGACAACTTATTGAGGCATTTACAAACATAATTAAAAAGAGTGCGTCCAATATTTACTGTTTTGTACCTACATGTGGTAGTAGTACTAAAATCCCATTAATTAATCTTCTGGTATCAAAATTTATATGGAAAAATATATCAATGCAAGAGTACAATTATGACATAGACTTAAAGTTTGATGATAATGCTAACAAACTCCAGGTTATAGTAAAAGTAGGTGATGATGAATTCCAAGTATTATACTCTGAGAACGTAAATAAACTTGTAGAAAGAATTGCAGAAAGTAATGATTTTGTAAAATTTGTGTTAGAGTCGTTAACGCATACGCTAGCCCATAGCATTTACATAGGGCTAAGCAATATAATTCCTTACTTTGATGAATATGGCGCTTATATAAGTCATGTCGATAAAAATTATGTTATTGCAGGTGGAATTGAAAATACTCGAGGCGGCACCTTAAAACTGCTCAGACCCAGTGCCGAAATATTAAGTAGTGAGAGATACTTTGAGGATACGGAGAAAGGTCTCATGGTGTTTAAACCCAGTTCGATAATTAAGATTGTAAAGGATGTTATTGAAATTGTAGGAAAGATAGAGAGCCCAAAAGGAGTTGAAGAAATATGTAAGGTTAAGGTTGAAAACATTGAGCGAATAGCCTCTGCAGTATTAAGTAGACTTAAAGAGGAGTCAAGTGAGGAGCCTAGCGTAGGTTCTACTAAGAAAGGGCGGAAGTATATGATTCTAGCGCAAAATCAAGGTCTAGTCAGACAGATAATTAAAGTCATGATAGGAATGTTTGAAGAATTAATTCAAGAAATCTTAAACGCTGGCATGTATATAGATAGATATGCATTCACATCGGTAATTTTATGGAAGGTTCTTCGCGACTTGACAATAAGAGGGAATATTATAAAGGGTGTGAAGTACAGGGTTAGGAATATTGATGAATTCAACAGCATCCCCGATAGTGAGTTAGATGAACTAATTGATTTGATATTTGATGTCTTAATAGAGGTTGAGATGTCAACAATTATTACAAATATTCTGCTGCCTGATTACTGTAGCGATGGTTGTGAAGCTGATTTACATTTACCCCGATGTAGTAAAGCATTAGAGCAGCCGTACATAATTTCAAGATGCTTACTAATAACATTTTTACGGTTTGCTGGAATACCTGTGTATGCACCACAATTAGAAATTGAAAGGTTTGAATGCGGTGGGAGCGAATTAAAAACACTATCGATGTTAGCAAGAGACAGATTACGTATTTTAACACATGTTTTAGGTGATGATGGCGTAAAAATCTTATCAGAAATCCTTAGCAATAAACAAGACCTTAAAATCGCGATAGAAATAGATAAGAGGTTTAAAGAACAAAATCTGGAAATTGTAAGGAAGCTCGAAGAGTTAGAAAGTAAATACAAAAGAAGACTTAATGTAATCTATACGACAGAACCTCATCATGGAAAAATGATAGTTATAGACTTCCTCAAGGTGATTACTTCATGGAATTTTGGGTCTGGGGAAAGGGTTAGACAGCTATATATTAGTGAACTACAGTAACATTGCGTTTAAACAACCTTTTTTATAATGATCAATAAAAGAGGAGATGATGCATAACCTAGTTTCATGCTCAGAGACTTTGGGTGCCTCTTCTATAGTAATTCTGGGGTTATACCTTGCAATTTTTTGATTGAAGTAGGAATTAAAATCTGCGAAAGCAATGTTAGGGCCACGTTCTGTAATGACATGACATTGTGACACGACATTTATAACCTCATTAAATGGGAGGGGCTTTAGATTTTTAAGTATACTTGACTTGGCAATATTAGCAAGGTTTTCGTATACATGCTTCAACTGATCCTTCTCTACGTATACATCAAAATTTTGCGAAAGAGTTTTGATTATCTTTGTTATTAAGAAAGCCTTTCCAAAGATGTAATACGAAACGCTATCTTGCTTCAATTCTACATTTCCTATGATTTCTGGTAAACACGAAGAATGTTTACACTTTGGACTGTACCTAAGCAATATTAGTACAGGCTTATTGACTATGACATTCGCTTTTTTTGGTAACCTTGCGAGAATTCGTAATGGTATACATTCTAAAGAACTTAAAGAATTGAATTTACATGCAACAACATTTATTATAGCATTGGCACCCTCGTAACCCTCAAACAATGAAAGCTCTGTAGAGGCAAGCACAAACGCTGCTACATCAGGCTCTGATGTAAATGGATTGATAATAAATGAATTGAAATTATATAAAGCCGTTCTCTTACTAAGCCTTGATTTTGTGTTCTTATTAGATATTGACATGAAGAAGCATGTATGAGAAAGCCAGGAATATATAACCTTATCTTTAATTAAGTCGCTTATGGCATTATACAGGTAGAGATACCTTTTGTTACTAATTTCCTCAAGCGCGCCACACGTTAAAATTCTATCAGGATACCACTTAGAATACTTACCTTTCACGAAAACATTCTTCTTGTTTATGTTTACAAGTAATGTCCTTATTTGAGCTCCTCCACTAGTAGCTAAGTTGATTAGAACCTCATTTTTTATGTCATAAGCCAATATGTATGTGTATTTGAATTCTCCTAACTTTGCCTCGTATACAGAATCAGCAAGACAATCCTTAGGAAAAATACATGAAAGAGGTATAAGAATAAATTCCTCTTTGAACTTCTTAGCACATATCAAAATCTCAACCTAAGGCCTCAAAAATTACCTTGGTATTACTTAATATTTAAACCTGACTATAAAAGAAACTATGTAGCAACAGGTAAAGCCTTGTTTTAATGCATCTATTCTGAGCGCAGGAGCGCCTTTAAGACGTCTGGCGAGAGGTCGTAGATTATCTTGCCGTTTGTGGCTATGAATGGTATTCCCCAGACCCNGGTGTTGAAGAGGTACTCTATGAGCTCATCCTCTACATCGTGTGACAGCTTTATGTAGGCATCTATACAGCTCTNAGCCATGGCGTACAGCGCCTCACATTCATAGCAACCCTCACCACCTATCAAAACCTTTCTATACATGTTTATCAACTTTAAGAGTGTCTTTAAGTCTTTGACATTTTCAAATACCGTAGCTCTTGACATG
>Ga0065719_100225_pt1 | contig 17790 bp, 21 predicted proteins | sample GBSCel85sediment_FD_59106 | JGI IMG/M metagenome (GOLD analysis project Ga0065719, IMG submission 59106) | Hot spring sediment microbial communities from Great Boiling Spring, Nevada - Cellulolytic enrichment CS 85C v3 (version 3) | ecosystem: Environmental > Aquatic > Thermal springs > Hot... | reverse complement strand
AAGAGCTATTAAGTTGCAAGATTTCATCGATGCAAAAGTCGATTTCATAATCTACATTGCTGATTGGTTTGCATATCTAAACAATAAACTTGGTGGGAATTTAGAATTGATAAGAAAGGCTGGAGAATATTTCATAGAAGGTTGGAAGGCATGCGGAGTAGATGTAAGCAAAATAAAAATCGTGTGGTGCAGCGATGTTATTAAAGATCCCGAGTATTGGGAAATTTTTCTAAAAATTTCGAAAAGCGTTACAATAAAAAGAGTGTTAAGAGCGGTAACTATTGCTGGAAGGGAAGAAGCTGAAGTTAAAAATCCTTCATTGCTAATCTATCCAATAATGCAGACAACCGACATTTTTATATTAAACGATAAAAAGGGTGTTGACATTTGCCAACTTGGAATGGACCAAAGAAAAGTTAATATGTTAGCTAGGGAAATTGCAGAGGAAATTGGAAGAAAGAAGCCAGTTGCTGTGCATCATCATTTGTTAATGGGTTTACAGGCTTCTGGAAGAATGGGAATTTTTGATGAGAACGAAGCAATAAACAAGCAAATTAGCTTTAAGATGAGTAAGAGCAAGCCTGAAACTGCAATTTTCATTCATGATAACGAAGAAGAAATTAGAAGAAAAATATTGGATGCTTTTTGCCCTCCAAAGCAAGTAGAGGACAATCCAATAGTTGAGATTGTTAGATACATAATTTTCAGAAAGTTTGATAGCTTTGTTGTTAAAAGAGAGGAAAAGTTTGGCGGAAAAATTGAGTTTAAAAGTTATGAAGAATTTGCAAAAGCTTATGNTGAAGGGAAAGTTCATCCNCTNGATTTGAAGAATGCTGTTGCTGAGTATCTTAATTTAATTCTAGAGCCAATTAGAAGTCATTTTGAGAAAGATGAAAAGGCAAGAAAGCTTTATGAAATAGTTAAAAATGCAAGCATAACGAGATAAGAACTTTTAGGTTCTCGAGTAGTATTTTTTGGTATTAATTACAAAAAATAATCGAAGATATGGAGATGTTTTANGGAAAAAGTCATAAAGAAGCTCGATAAATTCTCGAGAATATTAAGAGATGTNAGTGGTATATGGACGGATGAGGAAAGTTCGGAGTTTGTAAAAAGACTTAGAAAAGAGTTAGAAGAAAGGTTAAAAAAGATGGGGGCTATGAAAATTGTTGTTGGTAGAAGCACTATTATTGAGTCGAAACCTTCAGCGAAGCAACGAAACTTTTTAGAAATATGATGTCCTTCTCTCGGATTGTATAATACTCGAAATTGCTCACTATCTTAAGACTTCTTGAAAATAAAGGAAGTAGAAATTTTTGAAGAATAGCAGAAAACTAAAGCTTATAAGCTGAGATTGGAATGTTAGATATTGAGTTGAATTTATAATTGGCACGCACCGCTGCTAAAATTGCGGAAACGGTGCGTGCAGCTATTTCTGCTGCACGAGAAAAAGAATATTAATTGGAGGTGGTAAACGTTGGGTTGAAGGAAAAGCTGAAAAAAATTAGCGACTATGAATGGGAACTGCCAAAAGATGCAAAACCAGGAATGAGAGTTCCAGGAAGAATATTCCTTTCAGAAAAGTTGTTGAAAGAAGTGGAAGAAGGAGCAGTAGAGCAAGTAGCAAATGTAGCTTTCTTGCCAGGAATACAAAAGCACAGCATAGCACTCCCCGATATGCATTTCGGCTATAGCTGAAAGGCGGCCAAGGATTTCCTATCGGGGGGGTAGCAGCAATAAGCTATGAAGAAGGAGGAATTTCACCAGGAGGCGTTGGATAGGCCGTAAGGCCCCAAAATCGATATCAATTGTGGAGTAAGAGTATTAAGAACAAACCTTACTTACGAGGAAATAAAGCCATACTTAAAGCAATTGCTAGAAGAAATCTTCAGAGCTGTTCCAGCTGGAGTTGGGAAAGGAGGAGCAATAAAACTGGCTTCGGAAAAAATGCATGAGGTTTTGAAATATGGAGCCAAATGGGCTGTTGAAAACGGATATGGATGGAAGGAAGATTTAGAGTACATAGAAGATAAGGGAAGTGAAGAGAAATACGCAGAACCAGAAAAAGTTTCGAAGAAAGCAATTGATAGAGGTAAAGACCAATTGGGAACCTTAGGTTCTGGAAATCATTTTCTTGAAATTCAAGTTGTCGATAAAATTTTCAATCCAGATGTAGCAAGAGTTTTTTGGGATAGAACAAGAAAATCAAGTAACTGTTATGATTCACTGCTTGCCTGAAAATTCAAAAATCTTGACAGAATTTGGATACACTATTGAAATAAAGGAATTGGTCGAGAAAAAAAGAAAAGAAAAGCTACTCGTTTTCAACCCAAAGAAAAAAGAGATTGAGAAAGCATGCATCTCTCACTTCTGGGAGTTCAAGAATAACAAGGAAATGTATGAAATTATAACACTTACAGGTAAAAAAATAGTTTGTACGAGCGATCATCCTATCTTCACTTCATCTGGATGGAAGAAAGCTGAAGAAATAAAAGAGAATGATTTGGTATTGGTATGTCCTTTCGAGGGAGTCGAATATGAAACTCCAAGCAAAACTGTAATAGTAAGCGAAGAGGATTTTGTGAAGAATGGTGGTACTGAAAGAATGGTTAGAAATTTGAAAAAGAAAGGATTGCTCCCGCTTGCTCTTGATAATCCACTTATTGGCATCATTGCAAGATTAGTTGGATATTCATTTGGTGATGCTTGGATTGGTGGAAAAAGACCAACGGTTAAGTTCATAGATAATAAAGAGGTGTTAGAAAGGATAAAGGATGATTTAAGCTCGCTAGGATTCAGGTCCACGTTAGTAAAAATTAAGCTAAAGCCATCAAACATAGAATACAGTAATGGTAATATATGCTTCATAGATTCAGAAAGAGAAGTTTATCAGCTAGTTGTTACCTCACCATCATTTGCCATTCTATTAAAATCCCTTTCCGTTCCAGTTGGAAAGAAAACAGAAGTAGAATTTGATGTTCCAGAGTGGATTAAGAAAGCACCTAAATGGATAAAGAGATTATTCCTTGCTGGATATTTTGGTGCAGAAATGTGTAGAGTGAAAAGCCATCCAAGCGAACCTTACAGAGTTGAANCNCCAAAAGTTTCGCTGAATAAAGTTGAAANCTTGCTGCAAAATGGAATAAAATTCATGCAAAGTNTTCAGGAACTTCTTAAGGAATTTGGAGTGGAGAGCATAATTGTAACATTTCCGCATGCCAAAAGAAAAGACGGAAAGATTAGCTATAAGATACTACTGCGCTTGAGCAGTAAACTAGAAAACATGATAAACTTCTTCAGCAAGATAGGTTGNGAGTATCATAGAGAAAAATTCTCTAGCTTTATCAAAGCATTGCATTACTATAGATACAAGAAAAGAATGAACGAAAAAGAAGCTACAATCGAAGGAAAAAATTTTGAAACAATTAGAATTACTTCTTACGCTTTCAAACAGCTACAGGTTTTGACGTTTGAAGAATTCATAGAAAAGTATAGCGCTGGCGATCTGGTAATGTGGGATGTTGTAGAGATGGTAAGAAAAGTGAGATGCGTAGAAAAAGTTTATGATATAACTATGGCTCATGATGCACACAACTTCATAGCTGATGGATTTGTAGTTAGCAATACTGGCTCAAGAGGGCTTGGTCATCAAGTAGCTACAGATTATCTACAACTTATGGAAAAAGAACATAGAGATTTACTAAGAAAATTGCCAGATAGAGAATTGGCTTTTGCTCCAAGTGGCTCAAGATTGTTTTATGATTACTTTGGTGCTATGAATGCTGCAGCAAACTTTGCATTTGCAAATAGACAAATGATTATGCATTGGGTTAGAGAAAGTTTTGAAAAAGTTTTCAAGAAAGATGCGGAGAGCCTTGGATTAAAATTGATTTATGATATTACCCACAACATGGCAAAATTGGAAGAACATGAGATTGATGGAAAGAAAATGAAAGTGTTGGTTCACAGAAAAGGTGCGACAAGAGCATTTGGACCAGGATGGCCCGACCTTCCAGAAAAGTACAAAAACATTGCCCAGCCGGTGATTTTACCCGGATCAATCGGGACTGCAAGTTATATAATGATTGGAACCAAAAAGGCTGAAGAGATAACTTTTGCTTCAATTGCACATGGCGCTGGAAGAGTTGCATCAAGAGCAAAAATGGTTAGAAGTGTTAGAGGGGAAGAGGTTGCAAGAAGATTAGAGCAAAGAGGAATATTGGTAAAGGCTTGGAGCTGGAAGGGAGTGGCTGAAGAAGCCCCTGAGGCTTACAAAAACGTTGACGAGGTTGTAGATGTTTGTGAAAAGGCAGGAATAGCAAAGAAAATTGTAAGATTGAGACCAATAGCTTGTATAAAGGGAGACTAAGGAGGGAAAGAAACTACTCTTCTTTTTTCTCTGAAAGCTCTTTTATTTTCTTTTCTATTTCCTCAAGGTATTTTCTAAGCACTTCCTGTTCTCTCTTTAACAATTCCAATTGTTGTCCTTCTCTTAAATACTGCAAACAAGGTGGCAACATTCCTGCTCTCATCCATCCTGGCATTCCTGTTAGCCNAAACATCCATCTATATCCCCTTCCCCAANACATTCNACCCACCTCCTTTTGTGCANTTGCACATAATAATTATGTGCATTTGCAAGTATTTAAAGCTTTCTGTTGCAATAAAAATATGCCAAGATGGAGATGGCGCTGTAGAAGGATGGGTCCAGGAAGACCATTTAATTACTTATACCTTTCAGAATTACCAAGAATCAAAGAATTTATTCCAANACCAATACTGAACTCTGAACCAATTGAATTAACTTATCCTGAGTTTGAGGCCTTTAGGCTTAGCGATTTGGAAAAGTTAACGCAAGAAGAAATAGCAAAGAGAATGAATACTTCTAGAGGAACTGTTTGGCGTTTGTTAGAAAGCGCTAGAGAAAAGATTGCTAGAGCTTTAACAGAATCTAGACCAATAATAATTCATCCAAAAGGAGAGGTAGAGAAAATAGAGTGAAACTAATCTTTAAAACTTTAAATGACAATAAAGCATATGAGCGGTGAACGTTGGGTACAATTCTAAAGAAGACTTTAATAATCCTCAATCTAACAATTCTTCTATGAAATTTGAGCCAAAGCTCCAAGAAACAAGGTGGAATATTTCTCACGAAAAAGAAATNTGGAAATTNTGGCAGGAAAAAAAGATTTACAAGTTTGATCCAAATGCAGAAAAAATTTTCTCAATAGATACCCCTCCCCCTTATCCTTCAGGAAAACCTTGGCATGTAGGAGCTGCTGCTCATTACTCTCAAATAGATATGATAGCTAGAGCTGCAAGAATGCTTGGCTATTCTGTTTATTTCCCAATTGGAATGGATAGAAATGGTATTGCAGTAGAAAGATATGCAGAGAAAAGGTTCAATATAAGCCTGCACGAGCTACCTAGAGAAGAATTCTTAAAGTATTGTAAGCAAGCATTGGATGAATTAGAAGCTGAAATGATTGAGATAATGAAAAACTTGGGAATTTCAGGAGATTTTGAGAATTACTATCAAACTGATAGTGAGGAATACAGAGCGTTAACCCAAGCTACCTTCATTGAACTTTGGAACAAAGGTTTAATCTATTTTGATACTAGGCCGAATAATTATTGTCCCGTTTGTAAAACAACAATTGCTGATGCTGAAGTTGTCTATGAAGAATTGCCAGCGAAATTAGTTTACATAAAGTTTAGAACAAATGATGATGAAGAAATTGTTATAGCAACAACTAGACCAGAGCTATTATGTTCTTGTCAAGCTGTTTTAGTCAATCCTGAAGACGAAAGATACAAAAATTTGGTTGGTAAAAAGGCGATAATTCCTATTTACGAAAGAGAAGTTCCAATCTTAGCTCATCCAATAGTTAAGCCCGAATTTGGAAGCGGGATAGAAATGGTTTGTAGCTATGGCGATTATAACGATGTCATGCTTTTTAGAGAGCTAGGATTGAAAGAAATAATAGCGATTGATGAAAACGGAAAAATGACGGAGGCTGCTGGAGATTATTTTGGCTTGAAGGTAGAAGAAGCAAGAGAAAGAATTATTGAAGATTTGAGAAGAGCAGGCCTAATAGTTAAAATTGAGGAAATAGTGCATAGAACGCCAACTTGCGAAAGGAGTCACAATCCAATAGAAATAATTCCCATGCAAGAAATTTATCTAAAGCAACTTGAGTTTAAGGAGGAAATGATGAAGATTGCTGAAGAACTTGAATTTTTACCTGAATTTCACAGGCAACTTCTAATAAACTGGATAAGATCTATAACAAAGGACTGGCCGATTTCAAGGAGAAGATATTATGCGACGGAAATTCCAATATGGTATTGTAAGAGATGCGGCAAGCCACACGTACCAAAACCAGGAAAATATTACAAGCCTTGGAAAGAAAAAGCTCCTTTTGAAAGGTGTGAATCTTGTAGCTACAATGAATTTGTTGGGGAAACAAGAACTTTTGATACTTGGTTCGATTCGAGCATAACTCCGCTGTTCATTTCCAAATTTATGAAAGACGAAGAATTCTTTAAGAAAGTTTTCCCAGTAACAATTAGACCACAAGGCAAGGATATAGTTAGAACTTGGTTATATTACACGCTCCTCCGATGTTATCAATTAACAGGAAAAAGAGTTTTTCAGAAAGCTTGGATTACCGGTTATTGCGTAGATGAAAAAGGAGAGAAGATGAGTAAGAGTAAGGGAAATGTTATTGATCCTGTCCCTTTGATTGAAAAGTATGGAGCTGATGCTTTCAGGTTCTGGGGAGCTAGTGAATCTAGTTTAGGATTTGATTTTAGGGCTAGCGAGAAAAGGGTGGAAAATGCATCTAAGTTTATAACAAAGCTTTGGAACGTTGCAAGATATGTATCTCAATTTCCGCTTGTGGAAGATTTTGACGAAAGCAAGCTTTTGCCGAGTGATAAGTGGATTTTAAGCGAGCTCAAGAAAACTTATGAAAAATGTTTAGAAGGCTACAGATCTTTCAATTTCTTCATTCCCGCTACAGAAAGCAGAGAATTTCTTTGGAATTTATTTGCAGCCCATTACATTGAAATGGTGAAGAAGAGAGCATATGGAGAAGATTTTAGTGAGGAAGAACAAAAAGCTGCATGGTACACTTTGCATAAGGTTATGAAGACGTTGCTAAAGTTGCTGGCCCCAATCATACCATTCGTAACCGATTTTATCTGGATGATGATATATGGAAAAGAGAGCATTCACACTCAACTTTTCGAAGAGAAAATTGAGGTCGAAGACCTTTCCTCCTATACGCAAAAAATCATTGAATTCAATTCGATGGTTTGGAAAGAAAAAAAGAATAGAGGCTTAAGCCTCAAAGATAGTATAAAGATAGAACTTCCGAAAGAATTAAAAGTTTTTGAAAAAGAACTCAAACCCATGCATAACATTCAATAATCATTGACTAGTAGCTACAAAAATATCTCGAATTTTAAGACTCTTCATGCCCCAGTAGTTAACGAATTTCTCCAAAAGTTTAACTTTAAATACCTATCTTGATTAATGAATATACAGGTGAGGAGAATGCCAAAGAAAAAGAAGAAAGAAGAAAAGCAAGAAGGTGAACAAGCACAAACTCAAACTCAATAGACAATTTATAACTAGAGATAAAACAGTTCTCCTTATTTTTTTGTTTTTTCTTGATTATTTCTAAAACAAAAAATAAAAAGAAGGGTGAAAGAATCTAAACTAGAAACTTATTACACCACCAAAGTAAAGTCCGAGAAGCACTAAGAGAATCACTATTACGGCCATCACTATCATTCCTTGCTTAGATTTTAGGAAGTCCATTAGTTCCATTCGGACACCTATATAGCATTAGGAGTATTAGAATAAAAATATTACTAGAGATAAAATTACCCTTCTCCAAGCAGTTCTTTTTCCTTCTCTCTGATTTCTTTCTCCATTCCAAGTTTACTTATGATCTCTTTGAATCTATTACGAATCGTTACTTCAGTAATTCCCAAAGTATCTGCAATTTCCCTTTGAGTCCTCCTTTCCCCAGCCAATACACTTGCTATGTAGATGACTGCGGCAGCAATTCCGGTGGGACCCTTACCACTACTTATTCCTACTTTTTTGGCCTTCTTCAGAATTTCTAAAGCCTTGGCTTGTACTTTATCGCTTAACCCAAGAATGCTACAAAATCTTGGAATGAAGCTTGCTGGGTCTGCTGGTAAAATCCTTATTCCAAGCTCCCTAGCCAAGTATCTGTATGCTCTTCCGACTTCCCTCTTATTCACATTACACACTTCTAGAATTTCTTCGAGAGTTCTTGGAGAATTCATTTCTCTTGTAACAGCATATGTTAAGGCAGCAATCACAGCTTCAATACTTCTCCCCCTTATCAAACCTCTATTAACCGCTTCGTTGTAGTATTTAGCAATTTTCTCGTGAATGGCTCTTGAAAGGCCTAAAAATGAAACAACCCTTTGTAACTCTGACAAAGCGTAAGAGAGATTCCTATCTTTGCTCCTTATTAGCCTCTTATGCCATTTTGTCATTCTATAATACTGAGCTCTTTTAGATGGTGCAACTTTATAAAGCTCTAGAACTCCCTTTCCAATTTCCGTAGTTAGACCTAAGTCGTGCTTGCTAAAAGTTAATGGAGCCCCCCCTCTCGCCCTTCTTGTCATTTGATCGCTATCAAAAGCTCTCCAATCTTGTGAAGTATCTATAAGACCTTCGCTTACTATATAACCACATTTCTGACAAACAAGCTCCCCTCTAACAGGGTCTTCGATTATATTGGTGTTTCCGCATTCCGGACAAGCCAAACCACTTTTTCTTTGAGATTGTGTTGAAACTTTCTCTCCTTTTTTCTTTGCCATATTTATCACTTTTTGGTGGTTTTACATAGCTTTTTAAGATTTCGCTACAAAAATATTTAAATATTTATACTGAAAGGATAAATAAAATTCATGAGAGAGTGGTTTTTGTGCCTAATTGAAACAAAGGGAAATTTTTACATAAATGTTGGCCTCAGGAATAAAAGATTTTTTGTTCAACCAGTTTTTACTCTAACTATGAAGAAAGAAGATTTGAACATTTTGGAAGAGTTGAAAAGAGAAATTGGGATTGGAGAAATAAAAATTGGTAGAAATGCCGTATTTTCAATAAGGGGAATGAAAAATCTCTTAGAATTTTTAGATAAGATTGAAGAAGAGGAATTAATCACATCGAAAAAGAGAGATTTCATCTTATGGAAAGAAGCTGTACAACTTGTAAAAGAATACAAACATCTGAGCAAAGAAGGATTTTTAAGAATTTGTGAAATTAGAGATAGAATGAATTTGAAAAAGAAAAGAAAGAGTTACAAGAGTAAGCGTTATTTTGAGAAATTAATTGAAAGATTGAACTTAAAGTTTGAGAGCGAGAAAGAAAGGAGAAAGATTAGCTCGAGTTTAAGAACGATATATTGGTTAAGATCTTAATCTTACTCGCTTTAAAATTCAAAATTATTTAATTTTTTCACTAATATCAATATTGCCCGGGTGGCCGAGTGGCGAGGCAACCGGCTGCAGACTGGTATTTTGATTAGATGATAGGCGTATACCGGTCTACGGGGGTTCGAATCCCTCCCCGGGCTTGGAAAGATTAGGACTTCACCTTAACTTTTTGAATTCCTCTATCACTCTATCTATGAGAACAGAATACGTAGAAAAACAGTTTTTAATCATCTTAGCCCACTCATTTTTATCGTTGTAAACTTCTATGGCACGCTTTGCTTTATCTCTCAAATCGCTCAAGTCGTCCTTAACTAAAAATCCGTTGTATTCATCTTTAATAAACTCAGGAACACTTCCACATGAAGTTGTTATTAGCAGTGTTCCGTTCATCAAGGCCTTCTCATAGCTCGTACCGCTGGCTTCTCTCGCAAAATACGCAAGGTTCAACCAAGCATAAGCCTTCAAAAGATTTTTGGCAACCTCAGAATTGTAGTTTAAAACATAAACTACAGGATAACCCATTTTACTCAGCCTTTTAATTTCCTCCAACGTCCTTCTTCCAATTTCGTCAACAGGCGGACCCGAAAGTACCAGATTTATTTCTAGATCTAAAAGAGAAAATGCATGCAGAGGCCTTTTATATTCTGTAAGTCTTTTTGCGTATACAAAACTCAATTTTTTTGAATCGAAATTTCCAACAGCCTCTTTCGATTCGATCTTTTTAATTATATAACTCTCAAAATTCTCCATCTCTTCTTCTTTCGTTTCCACCATTTTTTTGTCGCTTATTTCTTTTACTCTCTCTAACAATCTCGCATCTTTTCTCCATCCCGATATTTCCTCATCAAAGAGCCTTTCCCACTCTTCTCCTATCCATCTTCTATGTATCCCATTCGTTATTGAAATTATTTTATCTTCAAACATTGGATATAAATACTTTGTGACTTCAGCATGTTGCCGAGATACACAAACTATTCCTTTTGAGACGGTAGCAGCGTATTTTCCCATGTTAATCATTTCTCCCTCTTGAGCTACCTTCAACCTCTCAATTTCCTCTTCATTCAAACTACTCTTCAGATCCTCAATATAAAAACGTTTATGGCCATGAGGTTCTGGTGTGTGAGAATGAAAGTAAACTGTAGGTGAGGAATTAAGGTATGGTAACAAAAAGAATGCTTCGCTTTCATTCAAATGCAAAAAATGGGGAGAGATTTTATGTCTTTTTAAGTATTCTACAACTCCTCGAACAAAACAGCAACTAGTTCTAATTTCTTTTCTTATGTCGCCCGCTTCATAAATAGGATGATTAAAACAATCAGAATACAAAAAATAAGCCTTTGTATTGTTTGTACTGAGTGAATGCTCATAAACTTCAATTTTAATGGATTCGTTTTTTAATTCAATCCCAAAGCTGTCCACCAACCTTAGAGTTTTTGGTATTCCAAAATCCAATACTCTCGTTACTATTTCCCCATCAACATACTCTTGCTTTAAAATTTTACCGTAAAGAGGAGTAAAAAACAACCACTTCTCTCCATTATCCTCTGTCTCTCTTCTTCCTAGAAAAAATATCTGCTTCTAAACTCTCCCAACCCTCCTTTTCCAGCACTTCTAACTAGTGAGTTTTCCAAAGAAAGTATTACTCTTATAAGGTAATCATTCATATATTTTTCACTCTATTAAAGCTTAAATTCTTTTACGTCAAAACAAATGTATGGAAAATGTTACTTCGCTCTTTACTCAATTAAAGAAGTTAATAGGAAGTTATGTAAAGGTTAAAGTATCCGATAAAGATATTCNGCTAGAATATGAAGGCTCTCTTCTAGGAGTNGATTTGAATCAAGATGGCGAAATTATCAGCCTTTATTTGGAAAATAACTCGAAAAGATATATAATCAATGGAAAATATGTTGTATCACTCGCCATAATTCGTGAGATTTCCGAGAAATCTCAATGAGCATTAACAAAACTTCAAGATGCCATTTTCCTACTCAATAAAAATGCAGTCGTCGATAATTCCGTCAGAGTCTTTATCAACGCCTTTCACTACCCTAGCTATTCCATCTTTGAATTTATTGCCCTCCTCTAGCAACTTTGCATGCCTTATAAGCGCCAAGGTCGCCGCTCTCGTTCCCTTAAACCTCTTTCCGCAGAATAAAAGCACGTAGCTTTTCGTGTTGAATGGATTTCTCATCTTTATTACCAAACCAACGTCCTCATCTCTATAAACAGTTTTTGACAGAGTTGAAACAATCTGCCAATCGTTTTTTTCGTCAAAATATATTGGCAAAAATTTAGTTTAATTTATCAACAACCATACTTGGCCTTTGGGCCACCAATCAAAATTAAATTGTTCTTCAAATCCTCTTCATCAACCTGCGTATCCAACCTGTAATTTATTTCCGCCTTTCTCAGGAAACTCCCCAAAAAAAGAGCTAAATCGATTGCAGCATAGCCATCGCTAGATGCAGCACCAAATCTTCCATGCGGGTCTGGAGAGCTAACTATTATTATTGAATTCATCTTTCCATTCTCGATAAAAGGATGCAAAATTTCCATTTCCTTTGGTCTTGCAAAATACTCTATTGGCTTCGCATCAAACAGTTTAATAGCCAAGTACGGATACTCAACCTTATAAATTTTCGCAAATGCCCCCGCTCTTGCTTCAATTCTTTCTAGAGAAATTACTCCAGCTTTTTCCAGCCTCCTCAGATGGTAATAGATTTTTTGCTCATGTTCCTTCAGAGCTCTTGCTAGATCCATAGCACAGACAGGCTTTTTGGCTAATTCGCGTACTATTTTAACAGCAAGCTCGCTTCCAAACACGTTTAACTTTTGAGCCTCAATCTCTTTTGCTTTAAAGACTTCTTGCTTTCCGTTCTCTTCTTTTACAAAGTACTCCATAATTTAAAATACAAATTTTACCGTTATAAACATTTTTTTAATTGTTGCCGCATAAAATTTTCTCCTTTTGAATAATTTTGGTTTTTATTCAAAAAGTTAATTTAGGAATGATTTTTATTATTCTGTGCACCACTTTTTTATGCGATGCTCAGTATTGAAAGCAAATAACGCAATTTTGTTAAGATTTATCTTCTCAACAACTTTTTTAAAGTGTGAGTAAAATGTGCGGGATAGTTGGATATATTGGCAATAAAAATGCGAATGAAATCATTCTAGAGGGAATAAAAAGGCTTGAGTATAGAGGCTATGATAGTGTTGGTGCTTGTTTTGTAAATGATGGAAAAATCGTTATTAAGAAAGATGTTGGGAAAGTTGAAGAGGTTCATAGAAAGTTAGACTTCCTAGAACCTAAATGCAATTTGGCAATTTGCCATACTAGATGGGCAACACATGGCAATGTGACAAAAGAGAATGCACATCCTCATTCTGATTGTAATGAAAGAATAGCAATAGTTCATAACGGAATAATAGAGAATTACCAAGAGATAAAGGAGTATTTAGAAGTAAGAGGTCATAGATTTAAAAGTCAAACAGATAGCGAAGTTGTTGCGCATTTAATAGAAGAGTTTAACAAAGACCTTGATTTCGAAAGCGCTTGCAAAAAGGCTTTCTCAATGCTTCAAGGTAGCTTTGCTATTTTAGCGGTTAAAGGAGATGAAAACAAAATTGTTGGTATAAGGAAAGATTCTCCTCTTGTTATAGGAGTTGGTGAAGAAGAAAGTTATGCAGCGAGCGACATTTATGCTTTATTGCCCTTTACGCATAATTTTATTTTCCTTCGCAACTATGATTTTGTGGTTTTAGAAAAAGGGAAGTTTAAGATCGAAAACTTAGTAGAAAAAAATGTTGAAAGAAAGGTTGAAAGAATAGATGTAAATATCAAAGAGGTTGAAAGAGGAGATTTTCATCATTTTATGATTAAAGAGATTTTAGAGCAAGCCGATGTTTTCGAGAGAGCTTTTGATCAAAATGAGGATGAGATTGAGAGATTTGTAGAAGAAATAAGAAAAGCTCGAAAAATATTTTTGATTGGTGCGGGAACTTCCTACCATGCTTGCCTGGCAGGAAGTTATCTTTTTGCCAAGGCAGGAATCTTTGCAAAGCCAATCATAGCTTCCGAATTCAGCAATTTCTTAGATCTTATTAATGAGGAAACACTAATAATTGCGATTTCACAATCTGGAGAGACAGCAGACGTTTTGGATGCTGTAAGAAAGGCAAAAGAAAGAAAAGCGAAGATTTTTTCAATAATTAACGTTTACGGTTCCAGCTTGATGAGGGAGAGTGATGCTCATTTGTTAATGAACGCAGGCTTCGAAATTGGAGTTGCAGCAACAAAAACATACATTGCAGAATTGGCAATTCTTCTCTTGCTATACTCAAGGCTGTCTGGTAAAAAAGTGAATAAAGAAGAAATAAAGGCAAAAATTTTAGATTTGCTTTCAAGAAGCAGGAGAGAGTATATAGAGAAGGTTGCTGAGCTGCTGAAAGAAAGTCAGCACATATTTCTAATAGGAAGAGGTCTAGAATTTGTCACAGCTCTGGAAGCTGCGTTGAAAATAAAAGAGATCTCTTACATCCATGCCGAAGCCTTTCCTGGTGGAGAAATAAAGCATGGAACAATTGCATTAATAGAGAAAAACACTCCTTGTATAGTCTTTGTTGGAGAAGAAAGAGAGAAAATTTTATCTAATGCGGAAGAGTTGAAAGCGAGGGGAGGGTTTATAATAGGCGTTTCCGATAAAAACGAAAAAATATTTGATGTCTGGATCAAAGTTCCGCAAGATGGTGAAGCCGCTTTAATCTATCAAATAATTCCAATGCAACTCTTAGCTTATAGGCTTGCTGTCTTAAGAGGGTTTGATCCGGATAAGCCGAGAAACCTTGCAAAATCTGTAACAGTTTTATAGGAGGTGGTAATATGGAATTGAAAGAAAGGGTTATCGAAACGAAAGGAATAAAAATCTTTGTTGAAGAAAACGGTAAAGAGATTGGAAGATGCTTTATTTATTTAATAAAAAATGATTTGCATGAAGAACCATACGCTTTACTCGAAGATGTATATGTAGACGAAAATTTCAGAGGGAAGGGAATTGGAACAGAGTTAGTAAAAAATGCGATAGAAATTGCGAAAAAACTTAATTGCTACAAAATAATTGCAACAAGTAGGTTTGAAAGAGAGAAAGTTCATGAATGGTATCAAAAGCTTGGATTCAAAAAATTTGGTTTTGAGTTTAGAATGGATTTAAAGTGAGAAAAATGCAAGCAATAATCTTAGCTGCTGGTGAGGGAATAAGGCTAAGGCCTTACACTCGGATAATTCCTAAGCCACTAATGACTATAAATGGGATTCCTCTCTTAACTTTCCATATAGACAAGCTAAACTCTTTAGGAATTCCAAATGAAAAAATAATTGTTGTTGTTTCGCACTTGAAAAATGAAATAGCTGGATTTATTAAAAGGTTTCATAAAGGAGTGAAAGTTGTACAACAAGGAGAAAAGAAAGGTACTGCAGCTGCTGTAGAGAGTGCTGGGAGTTTAATCGAAGATGAAGAATTACTCATCGTTTATGGAGATATTATTTTCGAAGATAGTTTAGAGAGTTTTGTTGAAGAGAAAAATGCTATTGGAGTTTATGAGGTAGAAGATGTTTCTAGATTTGGGAAGGTTGTGGAGGAAAATGGATATTTAAAAGAAATTAGAGAGAAGAGTGAAGTCGGGAGGGGCTACATATTCGCTGGCTTGGTTAAAACAAAAAAAGAGTTTATAGAGGAAGTAAAGAAGGTTAAACGAAATGAAAAGAGTGGAGAATATTATTTGACTGATGCGATAGTAGCATTTAATCGAATACTACCTTTCAAAATATATGCACTTAAAGGAGCTTGGTTTGATATTGGTAATGAAGAAAGCTTGCTAGAAGCAAGAAAAGTTTTTAATTTGAGTGATAACTTTTGAGATGATTGACGTTCATTGCCATTTAGAGCATGAGAAGTTCAGAAATAACAAACAACTAATTCAATCTTTAAAGAATGAGTTAAAAGCAATAATAACTTCCTCTTCACATCCAAAAGATTTTGAATATTCGCTACAATTGAGAAAGGAGTTTGATGGATTTGTGTTCTTGTGCGTCGGACTACATCCTGAATATATCGAGGGATTTTCGGAAGAGACGCTTGATTTCTTTGAAGATTTTGTGAAAAGTAATAAGAATGAGATTGTTTCTATTGGAGAAATCGGACTCGACTATTTCTGGATTAAAGATGAAAGCTTAAGAGAAAAACAAAAATGGCTTTTTGAAAAGCTGATCGAATTAGCAAAAAGTATCGATAAACCAATTACAGTTCATATAAGAGATGCGTATGAAGATGCGCTCGAAATTTTAGAAAAAGTTGACTACCAAAAAGTTCACTTACATATGTTTGGGGGAGATAAATTTTTGGATAAAGTGCTTTCGAATGAGTGGAAAGTTTCAGTTGGACCAATATTATTAAGAAGTAAGAAGCACAAGAAGATTGTTAAGAATCTGCCACTGGAAAGAATAATGTTAGAAACGGATTCGCCATGGATGAAAATAGATGGCAAAGAGAGTTTACCAAACGATGTTAGAATTGTTGCCGAAAAAATTTGTGAAATAAAGAAGCTTAGTTTAGAAGAGGTTGAAAAAGAAACAGATAATAATGCAATTTCTTTCTTTAAGCTAGAACTATCCTACTAGTCCTAAACTTTTCAGTCCATCGACTATCTTTTCTACAATTTCCTCTGGAGGCCTATTCATCCAAACTTCAATAAAAGGAACCTTATTTTTCCTTTTCCTCCTGTAGTACTCCAAAACTGGCTTACTTTGTTCCTCATAAATCCTCAACCTTTCCTTCACGATTTCAGGTTTATCATCATCTCTTTGAATCAAAGGAGAACCACACTTATCACACTTCATATCATCTTTTGGTAGTAGAGGTGGCAATATATACTCTATTCCCTCTATTGTCTTGCGAATATCCGCAACATTATAATTGCCATCGCATTTCGGATTCGAACAAACTCTTCTTCCACAAATTTTTTCTATTAGAATTTCCTCATGCGCGTTTATCTTTATTATTGCATCTATTTTTGTCATCCTATCTAAAGCTTTAGCTTGTTTAACAGTTCTTGGAAAACCGTCAAGTATGAAATTGTCGCAATTTTTTATCCTTTCTCTTACAACCTTTATCACAATTTTATCCGGAACCAACTCTCCTTTCTTTAAATACTCTTCTACAAGTTTTCCTAACTCGCTACCTTTCTTTACCTCCTCTCTAAAAATGTCTCCGGTAGAAATTTTTTCAAGACCAAATCTTTCTTTCAACCTGGAAGAGTAAGTTCCTTTTCCTGAGCCAGGAGGACCAAAAATTATCAACTTCATTTCAGTTTTATAAAATTCTTCTTTATAAGCGTTTTGGTTACTCTTTTACCAGAGCTTTTAAAATATCTGTCCTCGAAATTACTCCAACTAACTTTCCATTTTCATCTATGACTGGCAACCTTCTCACATCTTTTTTACTCATTATTCTAGCTGCCTCTAAGACAGTATCTTCCGGTTTCACCGAAAACACTCTCTTATTCATCAAATCTTTTACTTTTAGCTTACCTATTTTCTTCATCTCATTCATAATCTTTATTCCACTCTCTAGTACTTGCAATATTGAGAGAGTAACATTTATTGGAGTTTTTATTTCTGGAAATCCAGAACTTAGAAATTTAATGACATCGCTCTCGCTAATTATACCAACCACTTTTTCATTCTCAACAACAATTAAGCCAGAAACGTTATTTTTTGCCATTTTTTCGATTGCATCCATTATGCTTTCTTCTGGTGAAATGGTTATAACATTTTCACTCATTAGATCTTTCACTAGCATTTACTATTTTTGTAAGCCAAATTAAGGCTTTATAAATTCTGTATAATGGCATTTTCCACAATACCATCTATTTGGATGCTTAGCCATAATACTATTACATTTCGGACATCTTTTATTGCTTAGCGCCTTCGCCAGTTTGGGTTGACTGTGCTTCAACTTTTTTCACCTCTCTCTTCTCATCATATATTTTTGCTTTTATGAAGCTTTCTGGAAGACCAACTCGTGAGAGAATAAAATCAATTTCTATTTGAGAATCATCTACACCAAACTTTTCTTTTAAAAAATTCTTAATCATTTCTTTTGATGGCGTCGGCTCATTTTCATGTTTTGCCAAAATTTTCAACTCTTTCCTTCTTAAAAAAGGATTATACTTCTCCTCCTGAATTATTGTCTCCATCTTCTCACCCCACATACAAAGCGTACTTTCCCTTCTCCTTTATATTCA
>Ga0065719_104061_pt1 | contig 17861 bp, 20 predicted proteins | sample GBSCel85sediment_FD_59106 | JGI IMG/M metagenome (GOLD analysis project Ga0065719, IMG submission 59106) | Hot spring sediment microbial communities from Great Boiling Spring, Nevada - Cellulolytic enrichment CS 85C v3 (version 3) | ecosystem: Environmental > Aquatic > Thermal springs > Hot... | reverse complement strand
TGCAGCGTCTATCAGCGATACTTGCATTAACAGGTGATGGTTCAACCACCTTTGAAACAGGTACCGATTCACCAGTAAGAGGTGCCTCGTTAACTTGCAAGTTGACGACATGAATGAGCCGTGCATCCGCAGGTACCTTATCGCCCGCCTCGAGTAGCAACACATCACCAGGGACTATCTCCCTCGTTGCCACGTTGACTACTTTACCGTCCCGTATGACGTTGGCCCTTGGACTCAGCATCTTCTTCAGGGCCTCGAGTGCCTTCTCTGCCCTCAGCTCCTGGACGAAACCCAAGATTGTTGCCGCCATCACTATGGACGAATATCAGTATAGAGTCAANGAGTTCGCCCAAGATTGCCGAAATAACTGTGGCGACCAGTANTAGCAAAATCAGAACGTTCTTAAACTGATTGACGAATATCCTTAGACCAGAAACACCCTTCGGTCTTTCTAGCTCGTTTGGNCCGAACGTGGAGAGCCTACTCATCACCTCNTNTGTAGTAAGTCCTTTCTCTGGGTCGGTCCTAAGCTTGGCTATGACTTCATAGACGTTCATCGAGTGCCAATTTTCGACTGTAACCTTGTCGCCTTCCATTTTGCCACAGCAGAAACCACTGAAGGTGTTATAAAGGATTAATCGCGACGCTCAACCTTAAGCAACTCCCCTCCTAACAGATATTCCAACGGGCATGACGTACAACGGCCTCTCCTCCTCTGGCACTCCCAAGACTTTTCTAACCTCGTCGTCGTAGAACGACTCCGATAGCGACGGTTCCCAAACCCATGGCCGTGGCCTGGAGGTATATGTTTTGACCCACGTGCCCAACCTCTATATGCACATACCTCTCACCCCTCGTTCCGTACCTTCTCGTGGTCCTAGCATATATCGCGGTTATGATGATGTTCAGCGGTGCCTCCCTGACCCAACTCTGTCCAAGACATGCTGACGCCAGCTTCTCGCTTACGTCGCCGCGTATTATTAAGTCCAGAGAATGGTCTTCTGGTCGATAGTGGTACACACCAGCCTCCAGTCCTTCTACACCACCGTCTTTCACTACGGCATAAACTTCGAGCGGATAGGTGGCGCCCGCAGATGGAGCGGCTCTTAACATGTTCCTACGGTCCGTTATCCCTTGGGCACACCACATAAGTTGTGAAACTTGGTCGAGTGTAAGCTTGCCTGGTGCATACCTCCTTTCAGACCTACGCCAATATATCGCCTCCTCGACCGACACGTTACCTTTCAAGGATGGACTGCGAAGTGCTATCCTGTTTGGAGACTTTAGTGGCATACTCCATCGCCCTTTTCTAAGATGCCTTTTTACATAAATAAGCTTAGGCCCTTATTATTGAATAAACTGCAGATTGAAACAAACTTTTTTAATTTCTAATTTGCCGATACCTTCGATGAAGTCTAGTGTTAGGGAATCGGGATATTGGCACAGGGCATGTTTTGTTGACCTTTCTGACGGCTCCGTAAAGTATTTCGACCCTGGTAAGGATGTCTACAAGAATTTCATAGGTGGAAAGGGTTTAGGTGCGAAGCTCCTATTCGATAACACGGAACCTAGGATAGACCCACTGTCGCCAGACAACGTTCTCGTTTTCTCCGTGGGGCCGATAGAAGGTCTTGCCCTCTCAAGCGCTGCTAGAATGGCATTGTGCTTTAAGTCACCGCTAACCAACTTTTTCGGCGAGAGCTATTGCGGCGGCTACATAGGCACCGAGATGGCTAAAGCGGGGCTCGATGCTATCGTGGTGAAAGGCACATCGAAGAAGCCGGTCTATCTCTACGTTGAGGACGGCGAGGTCCAAATACGTGACGCATCTGATCTTTGGGGCTTAAACACCTTAGAGACTGAGAAAGCTCTTTGGAAGGAACACGGCGATAAGGTACAAACAGCTGTCATAGGACAGGCGGGCGAGAATCTGGTCAAGTTCGCATGCATAGTCCACGGCATATACCAGCACAGCGTTAAAGGACTAAGGGGTGGCTTCTTCGGCAGGACCGGGGGAGGAGCTGTTATGGGAAGCAAAAAGTTGAAGGCAATCGTGATAAGGGGGACGCTCGAGGTCGCTCCGGCCGATGAGAAGGCATACGAAGAGTTGAGGAGGGAGGTCTCGAGTAAGGCCAGGAATACGCTAACGACGCTCGCGAAGTATGGCACCTCGGGCATAATGGCCCTCACACAAAGCACAGGCTCTCTACCAACTAGGTACTATCAGGGCGGAAGCTTCGATGGTTACGAAAAGGTCGGACCAGAGGCTATGAACAGCACGATAGTGAAAAAGCACATAACGTGCTACGCGTGCCCGGTAGCTTGCGGTAGGCACAGCATCGTTGATTACGAGGGTAAAACCATAGTCTTGGAGGGGCCTGAGTACGAAACCCTTTACGCGCTGAGTCCGCTCTGCGGAATCGATGACCTAGCAGCAGTCGCGGCGGCTAACGAGCTTGCGAACCTTTATGGACTCGACACGATAACCCTAGGCAACGTCGTAGGCTTCGCCATGTACTTGGCAGAGCGTGGTCTTCTCAAAGAAAACGACATAGGCGTAAAGTTTGGGGACGGTTCATCTCTCGTTAGAGCGGTGGAGGCCATAGCTTTTAAGAGAGGTCTTGGAAAGATACTCGCTGAGGGTACAAGGCGTGCTGCAGAGATTCTAGGATTTCCTGAGCTGGCGGTTCATGTGAAAGGTTTGGAGTTCCCGGGATACGATCCAAGGGGATTAAAGGGNGTTGCCCTTGCATATGCCGTATCGCAGAGGGGCGCATGTCATCTGAGACATGTTGCTTACAGGCCGAACCTGACAGGAAAGCATCCGTTCAAGCCTGATGTGCCCGTTAACAGGCTGGCTTACGAGGGACATGCCGAGTACGTCGCAGAGCAGGAGGACTTCTACGCTGTCATCGATAGTCTGATAATGTGCAAGTTTTACTCCTTACCGACGATAGGTCCAATATTATGGGAAGGTGTAACGGCCATATACAACATGGCTACCGGAGCTGGTGTAAATGCGGCAGAGCTTAGGAGGATTGGTGAAAGAATCAACAACCTCATCAGACTCTATAACATCAGAGAAGGGTTGACAAGGAAGGATGACTACTTGCCGGAAAGGATGTATAAGGACCCGTTCGCGTTCGGTGCATCGAAAGGTGAGGTCGTAGATAGAGGGAAATTCGAGCAAATGTTGGATGAATTTTACAGCATAAAGGGGTGGACGAAGGAAGGCAGACCCAAGCCGGAAAAGCTTGCTGAGTTAGGTTTNACGGAATACGCGAAGAGAATAGGGCTGACGTAGGCGACCCTGGAAGCATCAAGCCCGAAATTCTTAAATGTAGCCTCCCCATTCAGGGGAGGCGGAAAAAATTATGCCCGTTTTGAAGGGCAGGTGTTTTGCATGTCAGAATCTAAGCAGTCATGGGAGGAGAAGAGGCAGCAGATAGTTCAGATACTCGAGGCTATAGCAAACGACACCGGAACGCCTAGGAACATAAGGAGGGCGGCCAAATCTGCGAGCGACGCTCTTTTNGATGAGAGGTTCATACCTGCTGTAAGAGCGGCGAATGCCATCGAGATAATTGACGAGATAATCTCAGACCCTAACATGCCGCCCTTCACGAGGACGCAACTTTGGATGGCAATGTCTTTGTTGGAAACCATAAGGGCTGCTCAACAATGAAGTTTCTGTCAACGTCAGTAGCTATCGTGACGTCAGCATGTGTGAGGGCTGAGTCTATCACTCTTCAATGGTGAGTGGGTTATTGAAGGTTATGGTGAGGGGAATCTACTCTACCGCATTANTAAGGCTCATTTTAAAGAACGGACACGAAATATCTNTGCCCACAATCTCCCAGAAGGAAAGGTTTGGGGTATGGTCCACAGAATCGCCTGACGTGATGGTAAGTGATACGCAAGATAAGCATGCTGTGAAGATTCGTAGGGAAAGACNGAATACGTTGAAGAATTTATCAGGATATTGAAAAAGGACGTACCTTCCACAATATTTGTCGGAAAAACAAAACAGTTAGAGAACCCTCAAGGTAATGTTCAACTAATAGCTGCATTCCCGTTGAATGCGAAGTTGGAGCTTGACACACTCAGGAGCGAGGTAACTTATACTGTACCATGGCACCACTTTTGTAGGGCTGGTAGCGAGAGTCTTTCATCGATGGTCTCTTTCGCAGAACAGTTACTCGAAGAGGGTCTGGTCCAACCAGAGAAAGTTTACGCACTCTTTAAAGAATACATCTCAAAACTAACGCCTAGGCTAGGTAGCAACATACGCATCATCCATTCAAAGTTGGATGGAAGGAATATTGTCATGGGTCCTGCTAAGGTCATATGGAGGGGGAACGGCATAATTAAGGTTCGGAGATTGATACTCGGGGGCGGTGTTTATGACGGCCTTAATGTGCCGAAGTCGCCGGGAGATTATGCTATAACGGAGCTCAAGAAAGAGAGCATGTACACGGTCACGAAGTACTACTCTTTGAACGGTAGCCCCAAAGGTGAGTATTATAACATATGCACACCAATAGAGATGTACGATACGTATGTCAGGTACGTGGACTTGGGCGTGGACGTCGTAAGACCTTTCGGTAAGGAGCCGAGAATTATTGACCAAGATGAACCAAGGGAGGCATGTGCCGCTGGTAAGCTGCCAGAGCACATAATGAAAAAGGCATTCGATGTAGCAGAGGAACTCGTGAAACAACTGACCTAACTCATTATCTTACATACTTGAAGACTACTTCGTGACAACGGCCAACTTGAGTTGCTTTACTCCTTTTTCCTTCATCATCCGCTCCGCAAGTTCCTTTATACTCTTCGTTTTTCCTTTTACCGCAATTATTTCTAAGCAATTGTCCTCGTCAAGATGCACGTGCATCGTGGACGTAATTATATCGCCATGCTCGTGTTGTATGTCTGTTAGGGATTCCTCCACACCCCTGCTCTTGTGATCGTATAGCAGTATCAAAGCACCCGCGACATCGCCGGATTCATGAGCCCACCTATACTCGGTCAGGAAGTTCCTTATCGCTATCTGTATAGCTCTTGACCTATCATAACCGACCTTCTTGAGCGTGTCATCAAGCTCCTTCAGTAAATCGGGCGGTATGGAGATGCTGATCCTAGCTACACCCCTCCCCCTCATACCCAGTAGATTAAAAGCGCGCTTTGTATATTTATGAGCTATTGCCCGCCGAGTTGTGCGTCCTTCTCACAAGGTCTCCAATCCAAGAACCGCCGACTATCCTGATAAAAGCGCCTACCCTTTCTATTTTTTGGACGATGACAACCGACGGCGCTAAAGAGAGAATGGTGTGAACTACGTTGTAGGTTGCCGTAAGTAGCATGATGAGCAAAATAAGCTCCAACTCGGAGCCTAAACTTAAGCCCAGCGTCGTTGATAGCAAAGAGTTAACGAAAGCGAGAGACTCTGGCACCGCTACCACTAGGATTACGTAATTCATTGCTCCCATTACGGCAACCCTGACCAACGTAGCCAGCGTGCCCATGTGTAGCAGGAGCGAGCCAAGGCGGCACCGCTTAGAGTTGGCGAACATTCTGGAGCCTAGCCAAACGCCCGCGAGGGTGGAAACAACCGCCAAGAATTTCATGAATGGTCCTATCGGCCAAAGCCATTCACCCACCGTCACGAGGGTTAACACCACCCAGTACACTAGCGAGGTCAAGAGGCCCAAAGAAGGCCCGAAGGCTAGGAACGAAAAAACCACGGGGAGCTCTGCCAAGTCAAACTTAAGGTAAGGTAATAACGGGAAGGGGAAGCTGAGCCTGAGCATCGCTATGGCTGAGGAGAGACCTCCGAATACCGCTGCGACTGCGACCAACAAACTCTTCGAAGTCCTCTCCCGCTCCATGTTGTCAAAATAAATCCCTAGAGGATTTACTTAAACCTTAGTTTCTACCAATTTTTGAGTAAAAAATAGAGGTGGTTGCTAGGTCTTTCTAATAGGCAGCGATGGAGGACTCAGGAAGGAGAGTATTTGGCTCTTGAAACCATTGTGACCTGCGAGGGCTGCGGTAAAGAATCCCATGACGGTCACCTCGAAAGATCCTTTCAGGAGTATCGGAGCCCACAAGCCCGACAGAAAGGCTGGTGCTGCTGGTAAGAAGAGCGGCACCATCACTGCAAACACTAGATAAATCCATAAGGCCTCAGGTAGGAAGGCTAAAATCACGACCGGGATGTAAAGCCAGGTCCTCGAGTCTAACCATCTTTTAAAGGCTCTTGAAAGCAGGCCAACCGTAATTCCCATGATGGCCTTTCCAACACTCGTTGTGATGCCCAAGGGGCCAAGGTGTCCAAGCGGTCCGAACCATATCGACGGAAGGATTCCCGCTATGAAGCCTGTCAGGCCGCCTAGGGCCCAACCTCCATATATGCCTGCTATGATTGCCGGAAGTAGGGAGAAGTCGAGCGCGACCTGCTGAATCATCGTCGGTATGACCGTTATGGCCGCCAAAGCATTCCCTAATGCTCCCATCATGACCGCAAAGGCCCAGTACCTAGAGTTCAACACAAGTCCGCCTCTTTGTAACCTATTTTATTTTGCTCGTTTAGCTATAAAAATTTTTTTACAAAATTAATATGATTATTTTTGTAAATTATTGCTCAATTTGTGAAAATTTATTTGACGGAATAACTTCAGCTATTTTAAGGAGCAGGCCCATGAGCCACTCTTGGTTCTTTAGCGATAAAACTCTGGACCTACCAACCTCGTAAATTTCCACTATGCCCGCCTCTTCTAGCGCTTTTACGTGCCTGTAAGCTGCCGCATAGTCCATCTTTAGGCTCTCGGCGACGGCCTTTATGTGGAGCGGCCTCTTGCTGTCCGCCACCATGAGGAGTATTTTAAGCCTCGTCTTATTGCCCAATGCTTCAAATAGCCTCGAAACACGCTCCACCTGTTCCTCAGTAAACAAATTTGACATTATATTTTTACAGTTGGATTTTAATATATAAACTTTAAAGGCTCGAATTTATGATGTTTATGTTATAATTTCTTGACGTAAGGACAACTTCTAACCGGTTGGAATCGTGCTGTCAAAGCAACGTCCTGTCACGTGCCCATCCGTGTATTTTACGTGCTTTTCGCCGAATGTGTAAGCTTAATTTAAAGGGTTTAAGTAAGGACAGTACATCAGGCTGCTACATGAACAGGGGAATCTTGGTAACGATTGAGGGCATAGATGGTGCTGGCAAGACGACACAGGCAAAAGCCATAGTCAGGTGGCTCAAGAGGAACGGTTACGCGGCGAAGTACACGAGCGAGCCGACTTCTAGCGGTGTAGGAAGGTTGTTGGGTAAGCCGGACTTCACAGCATCTCCGGCTCTGGAGGCGCTTCTATTCGCGGCGGATAGGATGGAGCATGTGAGAAGGGTAATAGAGCCTGGCCTTAAGAAGGGTTACGTGATAGTCTCCGATAGGTATGTGCACTCCTCGATAGCATACCAAGGCGCGATGCTCGGAGATATGGATTGGGTGAGGACAATCAACAAGTTCGTGCCGAAACCGGATGTGGCCTTCCTGTTAGACGTGGAGCCAAGGGTTGCGCTCTCTAGGATAAAGAGACCAAAGAGCAGGTTCGAGCGGCTTGAGCTCTTGGAGGCCGTTAGGAATGCGTACTTGGATATGGCCACATCTGGCGAGTTGATAATGCTTGATGGCACGAGGCCGCCGAACCAGGTTACCGAAGAACTCTTAGCTAAGCTTAGACCTTTCTTACCTAATCCGAAGTGTAAGGGACCATGAGCAGCATAGGCGAGGCTTACAGAAGGCTTAGGGGACTCTGGTTGGACAGGCCCCACAACTTCAGCTGGGTCGATAACATGCTCGCAGCCTGCGGTAGGCCAGTATCAAGGTCTCAGGTCATGTGGTTGTACGAGCAGGGCATAAGGGCGCTGCTCAGCCTAACCGAGAGCCCGCTTCCGAAGGAATGGTTGGAAGAAACGGACATCGTTTACATGCACGTGCCCATGAAGGACCATGAGCCTCCGAGTGTTGAAGACCTTGAGAAGTGCGTCGAATTCATAATGTCCAACATCAGCGCAGGCAGGCCCACGGCGGTTCACTGCGCGGCAGGCTTAGGAAGGACCGGGACGGTAATCGCCGCGTACTTTGTCGCCTCGGAGAGGATCTATCCGAACGAGGCAATAGAAAAGGTCAGGAGATTAAGACCCGGCTCCGTCGAACCATTGCAGGAGGCATCCGTATACGCTTTCGCGGAAAAGGTCTTTAACGAGCTCTGAAGAAATGTCTAGCATGGATGATGATGTTGAGGTACACTGAGAGGATGATGAAGGCTGCAGTAGCTGAACACAGTATACTATCGGCCCATGGTACTCTCTCCCCTTAGCAGAGTATGAAGAGTATTTAGTTAAGCATCCGGGAAAAATTTTTCCACAGGTGCTGAACTAATTGGGCATCATCAAGGCATTTCGCTGAGCTGTTCCTTTATCCTGCGCGCTATCTGCGGTCCTATGCCCGGAACGGACATCAATTCATCAACGCTGGCCCTCTTCAGGTCCTCTATGCTCCTGAAGCCTCTGGTGTAAAGCGCCCTCGCCCTAACCCTGCCTATGCCCTCGAGCCTCACGAGAGGTATTAGCTCCTCCTTTACACCGTGCCTCAGCCTCTCTGTCATCACGCGTAGCGGGTTTATGAAGTCGACCGCCTTTATGAGGTTCGCTATCTGATTGGCGGAGTAGCAGACCCATTCAGCCTTCTCCCTCAGTGCCGCGAGGTCGCCCGGCTCGACGCCCAGCCTTTCATACATGTCGCCCTCGCTAACCTCGTTCACCCATGCCTCTAGCACCATCACGTTCTTTAGAGCTTCTAGGTATGCTTCGTAAGCTTCGGGCTCCTCGTCAGGGTCCGGCGGTTTAACGGGTAGCTCTTCTTTGTGCTTCTCGTAGTAGTTGGCGAGCCGCTCGAACGGAATCCTGGCCATGGGTATGGACGGTACGTCAGGCGTCATGCAGAGCATCTGGAGGAGCGTTACCGTTGTTATCTCCTCTACCTTTGCCTTCATCGCCTCTATGAGTCTAACAGCCGTCAGCGGGTCGATGTAAAGCTCCGAGACCCTCTTGCCGAGCTTCGTGGCGCTCAGCGTTCCGTCTACAAATTCCACCATGCCGTGCTTGTCCAAGAATTCTACGGCTCGCATGATTTTGTCCTTCACACCGACGACGCCATACTGGTATCCGAAGAAAGTCTTTTCGAAAAAAGCTGAGAAGCTCCTTCATACTTTCTGTAGCCCTCGTGGCTATCAACGCCAGAGTCTGTATCCTAATATGCCTCTCGCTCGAAAGCCTCGAGTAAATTTTCTCTGGCAAGCCCATTATGTACCTGCTGAGTATCATCTCGCGCTCCACTTCTTTTCTTGCTATGCTGACAGCGTATCCCACTTCGTCGTACCTCGGCCTTCCAGCCCTTCCCGAAAATTGTTTGTATTCCATGACCGATATGTACTGCATGCCGTAAGTCGGCTCGTACCTCCAAAGCTCCGGGATTATCACCGTTCTCGCCGGAAGGTTTACACCGGCTGCAAGGGTCGGCGTGGCACAAAGTATCTTCAGGCATCTGTTCCTAAAGGCCTCCTCGATTATCTGTCTGTGCTTGTAGCCGAGGCCGGCGTGATGGAAGGCGCTTCCCCTGACCATTAGCCCGGCAAGCCTCTCTGTGAAGCTGGAGCGCTCGCCTTCGCTCATCATGTTCTCGGCAGCCTCCCTTAGCATTTCAGCCTCTTCGTAGCTGATGCACTCCGGATGCCTGCTCAGAGCAACGGCAGCTTTTTCCGCTAGGCTCTCTGCCTTCCGTCTGGATAGTGCGAATATCAGAGCTTGTCCGCCTTCCATAACCGTCCATATCGCCACGTTAAGCGTCGGGTCTGATTCGTAGTTCTTCAGCTTGAGGCTACCGTCGTTAAACTCCAGCTTTCCCTCAAAGTAGACTGCCTCCTTGAGCGGGACGGGCCTCCACTCGCTTATTACGCACTCGCAACCCAACCAATCCGCCAACTCCTCCGCGTTCCTTATGGTTGCGCTGAGCGAGAGGATTTGTGCGCTAGGTGCCATCTGCCTGAGCCTCGTTAAGACAACCTCGAGCGTAGGACCTCTCTCAGGCTCCCCTATAACATGTATTTCATCCGCGATTATTAACGACACATCCCTCATCCATTCCGCACCATGTCTCAGGAGACTGTCCGCCTTCTCATTCGTGCATATTATGACGTCGTAGTCGGCAAGCCATCTGTCCTCGCTATCGTAGTCGCCTGAAGTTGCCGCCACCTTTACCTTTCTATCTTCTCCGGAAGCCAGCAACTCTTTAAACTCACGTAACTTTTCAGACGTCAGGGCTCTAAGCGGTGTGAGGTATATTACCTTGCCGCCCTTTGAGAGATGGATTGATGCAGCCAGAATCGCTACCAACGTCTTTCCGCTAGCAGTCGGTGTCGCTAGGACAAGGTTCTTCCCGCTCAAGACGTTCCTTCTTATCGCCTCGACCTGCGGAGGATAGAGTTCCCTTATCCCAGCCTTCAAGAGGTTTGATTTGAGATAATCTGGTATCGGAAGGTCAGTTATGAGCATGGAAAGCACCAAAGTTTTTCAAACATCACGCGATTTTGTAGCTACCTGGCTTCGGTGTATAAACTTTTCCCTCAGTTATCAACCAGCTCAGTATCCTGTTTATCTCGGGCTCGCTAAGTCCGTTATCCACTAGGGCAGCTTTCAGCTCCTCTTCCTCTGCAACTCCCTTCCTCTCCTCGAACTCCTTTATCGTGTTCAGGACGATGGCAAGCTTGTCCCTAACGCTCTTCGGCTTTCCTGTCATGATGACGTCTATGTCTGGCTTTCCGGTCTTGACATCTATGCCGACCTCTTGCAAGCTCCTTTTCATCAGTAGGACGACAGCACCAGCATCCTCCTCCGTTACCTTGTCCCTCAGTGCCGCCCTAGCCCTCGCCTCTGCGAGTCTTATCAAAGATTCCAGCTGTCTCGCGGTTATCGTGACCGTAGAGGTCTTTTCGTAAACTGACCTCATCTGGAGGTAAAAATCCTCTAAGATCTTAAGCGCTCCAGGCGTGAGCTCAGGGTTCACCCTTTTCGCGTACGCTATGTACTTCTTAAGTATCTCTGGTTTTATCGGCGGCGCAACCGTTGGACTACCCGTCGAATGGAGCGCGAGTATATGCGAGGATACTTTTCTATCTTGCTCCACGTTCGGCTCATCTCTTAGTACAAATATGAGGTCGAACCTAGAAAGCAGGGTTACGGGCAGATTGACGTTGTCCGTGAAGGACATGTATGGGTCGTATCTGCCGAGTGCAGGGTTGGCTGCTGCCAGGATTGCGGTCCTTGCGTTCAAAGTAGCCACTATGCCGCCTTTGGCTATGCTCACCGTCTGCTGCGCCATGACCTCATGCAGGGCCACTCTGTCTTCCGGCTTCATCTTATCTATCTCATCTATACAACACACTCCCATGTCCGCGAGGACCGTCGCACCGGCTTCCAGCACCATACCACCACCCTGTTCCCTTATGACGGCGGCGGTCAGGCCAGCCGCCGTCGTACCCCTTCCCGAAGTGTAGAGACCTCTCGGCGCTATGTTGGCAACATATTGCAACAGGGCACTCTTTGCCATTCCCGGGTCCCCGACTAGTAGTATGTTCACGTCGCCCCTAACCTTCACACCATCCGGAAAGACCTTTGTCCTACCACCGAAGAGCAGTAACATTATGGCCTCCTTTACGTGCTCAAGCCCGTAAATGCTAGGCGCCAACGAGTTTATTATCTTGTTGTAAATCAGGGGGTCTTGGGCCATCTGCTTGAACAGCTCTTCCTCCTCTGGGGTTATTTGGAGGGATTCGGGCTCTTTGCTGACGGTCTCTACCCAGACGGCATCCAAGTAAGACTTGAAGGTCCTCAGAGGGGCTTCGCCCGTCCTTTCTTGCGTCGAAAGCAGTATGCTCGTTATCAGGACCCTGTCTCCCGGCCTTGCTCTATCCACCAAGTCATCTCGTAACCTCACCTCGATGACCCTCGGTAGCTGACCCGGTGGCAAGTCCTCGGGCTTCTCTTGAACGCCAATCACTTGGTAGTCGATGAACTCCGACTCTTCCTGTATTAAATCGAATGCGGGCCTCCTTCCCCTACACTGGGGACTCGTGCACCTTTCGGGCTGCCTTAGCCTAGGCGCGTTGTTTTGAGGCACCCTATACTTCTCGCCGCAGTACCTGCACTGAAAGACCCCTACATCCAGCATCGGCTTAACCACGGTCGCCCTTACCACTATGCCGTCCACCATTATCAGCTTCCTTAGGTGCGAGGACCTTATCTCCCGTATCGGTGTAATGACGGGTAGGTTGTGAACTCTCGCATAGAAGTTCGTTATCTTCGCGGCATACTCTGGGCTCTCTATTTGGAGTTGCTTGTAAGCAGCCCTGCTGAGTATTGGTAGATACGTTAGGGGTTCGTTGACTATTTTATGGGATAGCTCTTCATCGAACGCTATTAGGTCGTTGAAGTCAACAGGTATTGACCTCTGGTTTGTGAGCGCCGCTCTTGCGAGCAAAGCTCTATATTTCTCGCCCTTGAACAACTCCACGAGCCTTTCCTCAATCGGAACGCTCAAACCTCCTCACCTCCTTTCGGACAGACGTGAGATATCCATTCATTAACGAGTCCTATAATCAACTCGAAGAGCACACTCTCTTCCGGAGTCATCCTGTTAATCGTTGCTGGTCTGATTCTCTTTGCCGCATACGAAAACAGCTTCAGTAACCTGAGCGAGATTATGTCCATCAACCTCCGCCTAACTTCATCGGCCTTTTCTTTGCTTGCCTTGGACGTTTCCTCTATCAACTTCTTTGCGTCCATGTAAAAGTACTTAGGTACCTCTTGGAGTTCCGTGACGTTGTTCTTCTCCTTCCACAATAGCTGTGATAGGTAATTTAAATCAACTATAAGCTCCGCTCTTTTTGCTACACCTGCCTCGACAAGCTTGTCAGCAGCCCACCTTCTAAGTTGCAAAACATTTCCCTGCTTTAGGTTCTCCATGATGATGCCTGCTACCTCTAACCTCGGCACATCTTTCAACAGCACTACCTTGCAGTAAGCATTCAGGTATTCGAGCTCAATCTCTTTTAGCGATTCGCTCAGAGGCGAGAGCTCCGGGTCTGCGTTCATCGTTATATTGTCGCTTCATGCACGCTTAAAAACCGTTAACTTCCAAGGAGCTCTCCGAAAGTGGAACGAATTACCAGAATATTTGCTCCGTCCCATTTTCTAAACATTTAAAAAGAGGCTCCATAAACGCTAACACGAACGGAAAGCATGAGAGAAGATTTCTTCCTAAATCAGTTGACAAGGTTTGAGGATACCGGATTGGGAATGATAGTGTGGCTTGTATGGCTAGCCCTCATGATGTTGTTCTTGTTCTATCCTACGATGAGCCAGAGGATACAGCTCGGCTACATGCTAAGGGACCTCGAGAAGAAGTTAGCGAGGCTCAAGCTAGTTAAGGACGAGGTCAGGGATAGGACGATAGAGACGATAAAGAGGGTTGGAAAGCCCGAGAAGGACCCTGCGCAGGATATAGACAGGCTCATGGAATTTTTCGTGATAGAGCCCGAATCTATGGACCCATACGGCATAGTCTACAAGCTGGAGCACATACTGGAGACCGGCGAGTCGAAGTTCGAGGATGAGATTAGGAAGCTGAGCCCGGCAGCTGAAGAGTACAAGGTTAAGACCTTGACAAACCTAGTGGAGGTCGCAAGGACAACCAACTACCTGTACCGCATAGTCAGGCACTACTACCTGCTCGGAAAGAAGACATCAAACATCTACCTGATACTTCAGCTGCAGATGCTGATGCCCCAACTCATGGAGATAACGGAGGCGCTCAGGCTTGCCAGCTATGCGTTCGCTTACGGTCAACCGATAGGCGATGGCATCGGCGTGTTGGCGGCTGCCAAGCTGGCTTATGGTAAGGAAAAGGCGCGATACGAGATAGCGAAGGATACGACGGTATCAGAGATAGAATTCGAGAATAGGAGGGTGCTGATTGTCAGGGCTACTGGACCGGGAGGGACAGTCGGCAGGCCGGGAGAGGGCGTGAAGAAGCTCATCGAGAGGGAGGGCGACAACGTGAAGCTGATAATAACGATAGATGCCGGCTTAAGGCTCGAGGGCGACGAGTCTGGCAAGATGGTCGAGGGGGTTGGCGTCGCCATCGGAGGGCCTGGGGTCGACAAGTACAAGATAGAGGAGATAGCGAAGGAGAGACAGATACCGCTGTACGCCTTCGTCATCTACGAGTCGATAGTCGAGGCGATAACGCCTATGAGGGAAGCGATAGCGAAAGCGGCAGATACCGTGGTCGAGAAGGTAAAGAGCGTCCTGCTCGAGAAGGTTCCGGCCGGTTCCACGGCGATAGTTGCTGGCATAGGGAACACCGTAGGCATAGGCTGAGCTGAGAAAATGTTTATAATGAGCAAAACAGTCTCCAAGGAGTAGGTGTGATTATTGGAGAGCTTTCCGCCCTCTAAGATGGCGCTGAGGTACGTGCCGCCGTTGACATTCCTGAAGTGCACTTCGTGCGGTACAGAGAACTCTAGAACCTTCAAGGAGGAAGACTACGTTTTTAAGAAGACGAACGAGATATGCCCCAAGTGCGGAAACAACGAGATGCTGATAGTGGCGATATACGTCAAGGAAAAGGAGAAGAAAGCACTAAGCTAGCACCTTGCACCCATCCTCTTCCACGTACACCGTACATTCTGCCTGCGCCACAGGCTGTCCCGTCTTCTCGACGAGCACCGGGTACTTGCGAATCCTGCCGGTTTTAACGAGCCTTTCGTGAACGCTTAAGATGTCTGGAATTTTCGGCTCGTGTAACCATCTCGGCGAGTACGGCAGGCCCTTAAAGTTCTCNGCTATGTACTCGACCAGAACCTTCTCATCCGGCTTTAACTTCGCCATCGGAACCTTCTTGACATCCAGCATGAATATCGTGGATAGGTCCGCGTCCACCACGGTGCCTGCGGCATTCGCGAAACTTACGAAAGGCTCTATCGCGTAAACAGACCCCTTAGCAACCCTCCTTGGGTCCGGTATCGCAACGTTCGGTATGGATACCCCGCCGTGAAGGTTGTACCTCGATATCTCATGGCCCGTAAGATTCCTGATGGGCTTAAACCCAGCCTTTTGTATTGTGTTCTGAATCACGGCGCCTATCTCGCCAAGTCTCGTACCTGCCCTTATGAATTTTACAGCCGCGCGTAATGCCTCCTCGGCCGTAGACACGAGCAACTGCTTTTCCTTCGAGAGTGAAACGCTTATCGCCGTATCGACTATGTACCCATCAAGATGCACACCTAGGTCTACTTTGACGAGTGCGTTCGGAGGTACAGCGGATTGGTCATTCGGCAGTGGCGAGTAGTGAGCCGCAACCTCGTCCACGCAAACGTTGCAAGGGAAGGCAGGCCTTCCGCCCTCGGACTCTATCATCGCTTCTACGGCCTCGCATATCTCTATCAGCTTAACGCCTTCCTTTACCAAGCTGTAAGCCCTTTCCTTTACGCGGGCCGCTATCCTTCCAGCTTGGAATAGCAGGTCGAGCCCTTCTTCATTCATCGTTTATCCTCCAATATGCTTCTTGCGAGGTCCATGAGCCCCTCCCTTTTTNCTTGATGTTTCATCAAGAAACTCGAGACTATGCCCGCAAGTTGAGACTTGCTAATCTCCGCACAACCTAACACCAGTCTTGCATTCCCAGTAAATATTCCTCAACTCATCATCANNNTCGATGAAGTGATTGGTCATGAGTTCGAAGACTATGCACTTCTCGGGCTCGCCGCCAAGCTTTCGTTGCTCTTCAACAGTTCCCCTGCCGCCAGTAAGGGCTGACCAGATTTTTCTCTCAGCAAGCTTAGGGTCGTCCGATAATGTCATCATACTCATCGGGTTCCTCTTCGACATCTTCTCCTCGCCCAACAAGGACTTCGTCAACTTATGGAAGACGGCGCTCGGTGGCACGAACTTAAACTTCTTGGCGATGTCCCTAGAGAGTCTTATGTGCGGGTCTTGGTCGATACCTACCGGTACGAGGACGGGTTTCGGGCCACCATGTTCCTCAGTTTGGGGCAACATTATATCCCCGACCTGAACTAGGGCAGACAGATAGTACTTGATCTGCTTAGGGCCGTAAATCGCCTCCAGCATGTTAAACGTTACGGCCGTCGAGAATACAAACGCCATCTTCTGGACTAGCTTTTCTTCGGACTGCTTGTATATGTAGGCCCTCTTATAGTCCAATCCGAGCGCAAGAAGGTCCGCGACGTTCCCTATAGCTATCTTGTGCGATTCCTCGAGAGGTATGCCGTTGTCCGCAAGCGCCTCGAGGTCCGCTATGCAGTAGTGGGCTACGGCCTTATCCGAGAGACTCTGATAAAATATAATCTCCTCTGCAGTCATCATCGTGCCGAGATGAAACTCGCCCGTCGGCTTTATCCCGCTCATAACAGCATACGCTTCGTTCTTTCTTATACTCTCCACAATCCTCTGAAGGTCTCTATGGCCAAACTCGACCTTCCTCCTTAGTAACCTGTGCGTTGATGGAAAAGCAGAGATAAGCTCGTCCGTAATCGGCTCTATCCCAAATTCTGTCATCAATGTTTCATAATCTGCAGGTAGCGTTGAGTTCCACGGGTCTATCGGCCTTCTGCCGTCCGACAATCTTTTGCACCTTTGGAGAGGACTTTCAAACCTAAAAATATAAACATATAGCTAAAACTTAAAGATGGTGTAGGATAGCAAGAGCGAGATTTATCTCATCCTATGCATCATCTATTTCGGGTTGGCGAGCGAAGTCAGGAGATTAAAGACAGGCGTAGTAGGAATGGATGAACTTTTGGAAGGTGGAATTCCAGAAGATTTCTTCGTAGCCGTAACGGGAGAGCCAGGTTGCGGAAAGACGATATTCTCCATACATTTTATCAACCAAGGAATAATCGAAGGCGATAGATGCATCTATGTCACGACCGAGGAGAGCAGGGAGTCAATAATAAGACAGGCGTCGCAGTTCGGCATGAGATTTGGGGATGCGATGAATGAGGGAAAGCTAATCATAATAGATGCGCTAATGGGTAGGGAGGATAGGTGGAGCCTCCAAAACCTTGACCCAGAAGTACTCGTCAGCAAAATAATCGAGGCGAAGAAGGAGCTCGGTTACGGTAGGGCAAGGGTAGCGATAGACAGTCTGTCAGCATTCTGGCTTGACAAGCCCGCGATGGCTAGAAGGTATAGCTACTTCATAAAGAAAGTACTCTCAAAGTGGAACTTCACAATCTTGGCAGTCAGTCAATACGCGATAACGACTGCCGAGAGCTTTGGGTGGGGAATTGAGCACATAGCGGATGGGATAATCAGGTTCAGGAGATTATTGAGAGGGGGCGAGCTGAAGAGGTTTGTGATAATTGAGAAGATGAGGCAGACGAATCACAGCAGGTACTTGCATGAGATTGATGTGAGGCCCGGCGTTGGTATGGTAGTTTTGCGAAGGGTAGAAATGAGAGCCGAGGATTATAAGCTTCCGCCAGAAGTCCTAAGAAAGATACTCGAAGCTAAGAGAAAGTCGGAGGAGATTCTCTGAATGGAATGGGAGAGGATTCTGGAGCATTACTCCCGGAAGGATGTGAGGCATGAGATAGCTGAATATTGTGCTAATCGCTGGGTCGCATTACACTGCGAGGAGCTTGACAAAAAAGGAAAGAAAATCATACTCAGGTATGATAATTACAGGAGACCGTTGAGGATATTCTCGGAA
>Ga0065719_100158_pt1 | contig 17870 bp, 20 predicted proteins | sample GBSCel85sediment_FD_59106 | JGI IMG/M metagenome (GOLD analysis project Ga0065719, IMG submission 59106) | Hot spring sediment microbial communities from Great Boiling Spring, Nevada - Cellulolytic enrichment CS 85C v3 (version 3) | ecosystem: Environmental > Aquatic > Thermal springs > Hot... | reverse complement strand
CAGTGCACTACCTAAGTACTATAAGTTCATTTGGTCCAAGCCCCCTCTTTCTCACCCCTCTAGCGCTGTTACTACCGCCGGGATCTGCATTAGGGGCCGGTCCACCGGACCTCACGGCCCGGCTTCTGCCCAGCCCCTACGCCCCCCTACCGCCACCCGGCATCCGCCGGGTGACCCGGGGTTTCGGCGGCCCGCTTAGACCCGTCAATTTTCGGGGCCTCCCGCCTCGGCGGGTGCGCTGTTACGCGTTCCTTAGAGGATAGCTGCTTCTAAGCTTACCTCCCCGCTGTCTTNGGCGGGAGACGCCCTTCGGTTTGTTCACTTAGCGGGCACTTAGGGGCCTTAACCCCAGGTCTGGGTTGTTCCCCTCTCGGGGCAGGAGCTTACCCCCCGCCCCCCACTCCCGGGGTCTACGGCGCCCAGGGATTCGGAGTTCGAAAGGGAGGCGGGCCCTTTCGAGCCCTTACCCCCCTATCGGTGCTCTACCCCCTGGGCGGCCTCGCCCGGGGCTGTCCTGCGAGACACTTCGGGGGGAACTAGCTATCACCGGGCTTGATTGGTCTTTAGCCCCTACCCCCAGGTCAGGGGACCGAATTGCACGTCAGGACCCCTTACGGGCCTCCACCGGGGTTTCCCCCGGCTTCACCCTGCCCAGGGGTAGATCGCCCGGTTTCTAGCCGCACGGCCGTGACTTCAGGCCCTTATCAGACCCCGCCCCTCGGAGAGCATAATGCTCTCCTGCGGGCTAGTCGGTTTCCCTACGCCTACGGGCCTTGGTGAGCCCTTAGGCTCGCCACGGCCGTGCACTCCCCGGCCCGTGTTTCAAGACGGAGCGGGCGACCCCGGTGTCCCCCCTTCGACCCCCATGGTGAGGGGTCTTCGGAGGGATTGCCCTTGAGGGCCGCCCACGTCTGTTACCGGCCGGTTTCAGGCGCTTTTCACCCCCCTCCCGGGGTACTTTTCACCTTTCGCTCACGCTACTGGTGCGCTATCGGTCTCGGGACGTATTTAGCCTTGGAGGCCGATGACCCCCAACTTCCCGCACCCTATCCGGGGTGCGGTACTCGGGGACCCGGGCATCACCCCTCCCGCCTTCCCCTACGGGGCTATCACCCTCTATGGCGGCCCATTCCAGGGCACTTCGGGTCAGCGGGCTGGGGTGGGCCCCGGGCCCATCACCCCACATNCCCGCAGAGTTATCCCCTGCGGGTTCGGTTTGGGCTCCTCCCCTTTCCCTCGCCGGTACTCGGGGAATCCCATTTTGGTTTCTTTTCCTCCCCCTACTTGGATGTTTCCGTTCGGGGGGTTCCCGATCCCAGGGGCCTNNACCCCCGGGATCGAGGGCTGGGAGCAGAGCCCCCAGCCCTCAGGAGATCCCATTCGGAGATCCCCGGATCAACGCCCGCCTGCGGCTACCCGGGGCTTTTCGCAGCTTGCCACGTCCTTCCTCGGCGCCCGAGCCGAGGCATCCACCGGCCGGCGTACTCGGGTCCAGGGGCGCTTACTATCCAGTAGGCGGTGTCTCGAGGCCTATGAGCGCGGTCATCGAAGTGAGCGCTCTCCCGCATCCGATTTCCAGCGCGGCTGCGCTGGAAACCTTCATCGTGCCAANCATTTCTCCTATGCGGCTNCATATAAGTATTTTCAAGGCAGGGGGCTGCGCAACCCCTATAATCAGCCGGCTTTGGTCTTACGAGCGTGATGCCGGGATGAGCAAGCTTGGCGTAAGCTCCAAGGTTCTTAATGAGGTTATGGAGGGCGTTTTGAGGGTTTCTCGAGAGCTGTTCGAGGAGGGCCTCGTGAAGAGCACCTTTGGCGTGGTGAGCGCGAGGATCCCAGATACCGATTATGTAGTCATTACCCCGAGCGGGTTCAGGAAGGAGAGGGTTGCTAAGAAGAATCTCGTTATCGTGAACCTAGAGGGGGAGGTTGTTAGGGGTAATTTCAGGCCTTCAAGCGAGACGCCCATGCACGTCTATATTCATAAGAGGATTCCCGAGGCTAGATGTGTTGTCCACACGCATTCGCCCATGGCCACGGTCTTCGCCATACTAGAGATGGATATACCGTGCTTGACNACCGAGCAGGCGCATGCCTTCGAGGGAAGAGTACCTGTTGTTAGAAACTACTCGTATCCTGGAACGACGAAGGTCGAGGAGCTGGAGAGCATAGTTGAGGCTCTTAGAAGGAGCAAGGTCGCCCTGCTGAGAAAGCATGGCGTAATAACTTATGGCACGAGCTATGAGGAGGCCTTGGATAACGCCGTGGTCGTTGAGGAGCTTGCGAAGTCGGCGATCTTCGCACTACTTCTCGGAAAGCCGGAAGAGCTTACAGAAGCTGATATAGAATACATGAGAGAGTTTAAGAAAAAAAGGTATGGTCAAAGGCCGGCTCAGCAGCCTTAGCCCACTCTCGCCAATTTTTTGCTTACTAGCTTTACGGAGTATTCGATGTCTGGGACCTGTAGTTCTCCGTAGTCTCCGAGCCTATCTCGGGCAGCTCTGGGAATTGCTTGCTCATCCGCTGGGCAGCGATCTCAGCCGCCTCCTCCAAGATCTTCCTAGCCTCCCTGTCGGCAACTGTTACCGATGTCATTGCTCCTGTGAAGTTTCCAGCCTCAACCATCAAGCTCTCGAGCATCTCATCGATCACCTCAAGGTTGTGTGCAACCTCGGGGACTATTCCCGAGAGATCCGTCTGGATCTGCTTGATTATCCTCGTAGCGGGCGCTAGGACATTCATGACGTCCCCGAAGTCCTTTATCGTCTCTAGCCTCAGGATCACCTTCTCGAGGGATATCTGGCTCCTCAGAATAGTTCTGCTCATCCTTCGCAGCTGGGCTATCTCATTTGCGTATATCGTCGCTCTATCCCTATCCAGCTCCTGCTCAGCCGTTACACATGCCTCGAATAGCTCTCTATCTCTTGCCACCAGCCTCTGATAAGCCCTCTTCAGCTTCTCCGATTGAACTCTAAGCTGGATTATTACATCGTTTATCCTAGGGCTCAGCGTTAGGCTTCTCTGCTGCTGGGGTTGAGGGCTCTCGCGCCTAAACAGCTCCCAAAACCTCATCTATGACCACTCAACCGCCCCTCATGCATCACTACCTATTTAGAGATTTGTAGAAACGCCTTCTAAGATAAGACGCGGAGAATTCCAGAAGAATTCCAGGGATACTATGATGGAACAGCCAAAAATTGGGGAGGAATGTTGAGGCAAATATTTTCAAAGTAGATGAGCACCTTAAGGCTGCGTAGAGGACATTATTTCCGAGGCGAGCTCATAGCATTCCAACAAACTTTCATGTAGTTTCTTGTAAAGCTGATAATACTTGTCGTATATCTTGACATTCTCCGGGTTCGGCTTCACCACATTCTCGACGGAAACCCACTCATATATCGTCTCATACTTCAGGTATCCCGTCCCCACGCCGGCCATCAGCGCGTCGCCGAGTGGGGCTCCTGGAGCCGGCTCGACATACCTCAACTCCCGCCCGGTGACATCGGCCATTATCTGCCTCCAGATCGGGGACTTCGCGCCGCCATTAACTAAGATTATCCTCTTTATCGGTATTCCAGCCTCGTGGGCGACCTCTATGCTGTGCCTGAGCGCATATGCAACCGCCTCCAAGAAGGCTCTATAGATGTGCGCTTTGGTATGTGATAGCCTCAGGCCGAAGAGGCAGCTCCTCATGTTTGGGCTCCAGAAGGGCGCTCGCTCGCCGACCATCATGTGGGGCGTGAAGATGAGTCCATCAGCTCCCGGCGGGATCTTCTCAGCCATCTTGTCCAAGAGCATGTATGCTGATATGCCCGAGCTCTCCGCGACCAGCTTCTCATGCTGTGATAACATGTCCCTGAACCATCGGATTATTGCGCCGGCCGTCGCTATCCCGGAGTGCGAGTAGACCTTCTGCAGGTCATAAGCTACATGTGGCAGGGTCACGATCTTCTTCGATAGCCGAAGCTCATCCTGAATGACTCCGTTACACATTGATGTCCCGATCATCGATGTTAGGTCTCCATCGTTTAGCGCCGTGACGCTGAGCGCTGACATAGGGGCATCTATTCCACCAGCAACCACTTGAGTCCCCTTCCTGAGGCCCGTCGCCTTTGCCCCCTCATCCGTGATCTCGCCAACAACATCCTTCGAACAGTTTATCTCCTCAGGGAAGAAGTCCCTCGGAATTCCCATCTCCTCCATCAAGTCCTCGGCCCAATCCCTCTTATGAATATCATATATTCCCCCGATGTTGCCAGCGCTTGAGTGGTCTATGCAATTGACGCCCGTGAGCTTGTAGATTATGTAGCCGTATATCGTCATGAGCTTGTATATCCTTTCCCAGTTCTTCGGCTCGTGTCTCTTTATCCAGAGTATCTTCGGGAAGCCATAATATGGGTCGATGACGTTCCCGGTCTTCTTGAAGACCTTATCCTCCCCTATCTCCCTCCTAATCCACTCGCATTCCTCGATAGCCCTCCTATCCATCCAGATTATTGCGGGGCGTATTGGCTTAAACTCCTTATCAACAGGCACTCCGGCTCCCGAGAATAAGCCGCTTATCGAGATGCCTACTATATCTGCGGGATCAACCTTAGCCGCGTGGAGGACTCCACGTATGCTCTCGACATAGGCGTTCCACCAGACATCGGGCCACTGTTCCGCCCAGCCCGGATTGGGAATCAGTATATCCGACTCAACAAAGGATGTCGCCAAGATCCTCCCAGACGCATCCACTATGACGCTTTTTGTCCCGAAAGTCCCGACATCGGTCCCGAGGAAGAGGGGCCCGCCCATAGGCCATCAAAGAGTAAATATCATCATGTGGCATAAATATAAGCAGTTCCGCCCACGGGCTTTAGGCGTCGCTCGAGCTTCCCCTAGGAGGCTGCGCAACGATTAATATTCCCCGCTATTGGATGATAGACTGTAAGTGGGGGTTTCATGGATAGAGCTTCCGCCGTGATCTATATTGGAATTGATAGGTCGTGTAGGCGTGAGCTTGGGCTAGCGAAGATAGCGGGTAAGCCCATGATAGAGCATGTATTGGATGCTGTTCCGGATGATGTCGAGGAACTAGCAATACTCGTGGGCGAGTGCGATGACCCGGAGGTTTATAATGAGGTCGCGGAGAAGTATCTCGCTGAGATTATAGAATTTAAGGAGCAGGCTGTTAATGATCGTAGGCTGATAGAGTTCGCGATCGATAATATTCAGGGTGACAGGATGCTCATACTCCCGGGGAACGCCCCGCTTATCACGAGGGATTTCGCCGCATTTCTTCTCGAGTGCTCCAAGAGGTTTAGGGCTGTTTTGCCAAGATCGCCCGCGAGGAACACGATATACTTGATGGCATCATATCAGACCAGGCCCATTAGAGAGTTCTTCGGCTCCCACCCCAGCGCCGGGATGGATGAGGCTGTTAAGAGCATCGGCGGCGCGATCTACCTCTCAAGCATGAGCCTCAGGATATTTGATGAGAAGCTTGGGATGTTCTTCAGGGTCTCGACTCCTCAAGACCTGAAGAGGGCGGAGAAAATATTGAAGACTAGGAAGACTCAGCGCCTGATTGAGCTATGAAAAAGCTCGGGAAGATTGATCGAGAGCTTCTCGAGAGGTTTGTCTTCCGCAGGCTTGGCTATAGGAGAAGAGATGTAATAGTCCCGCCTAGATTTGGCGAGGATGCCGGGGTTGTTAGGGCCGGGGGCGGGCCCCTCGTATTGGCCACNGATCCCATAACAGGGGCCAGCGAGCTGGCGGGCTGGCTCTCCGTCCACGTGAATGCGAATGATGTCGCAGTCATGGGGGCTGAGCCGAAATGGTTCTCGGCAACGATACTTCTTCCAGAGGATGGTTTGGGGGGTCTCGACCGGATAACACATGATATTCATCGAGCCTGTAGAAGCCTGCGCGTAGCGGTTGTAACAGGGCATACGGAGGTCTCCCCTGGGATCTCTAGGCCCATAATAGTTGGCCAGATGATTGGTGAGCTGGTCTCTAGGAGGCCTATCACGTCCTCTGGTGCGAGGCCCGGGGACCTCCTAGTGATGTCTAAGACCGCTGGGATAGAGGGGACCGCGATCCTAGCGTCGGATTTCAGGAGCATGCTTGCCGGGAGGGTGCCAAATGAGATTCTGGCCCAAGCGGAGAAGTTCTACGAGAGGATAAGTGTTGTCAAAGAGGCTTTGAGGCTGGCTAGGGAAGGGCTTGCCAACGCCATGCATGATCCCACGGAGGGCGGCCTGATCGGCGGAGCTTATGAGCTCGCGGAAGCCAGCAGCTGCTCCTTCATAATATATGAGGAGGCAATCCCCGTGGCTAGGGAGACCAGGATAATATGCGAAGCTCTTGAATGCGACCCCCTAAAGCTCATCTCCTCCGGCGTCCTGCTCGCTGCTGTTCCCAGAAGGCTTGCCAAGAGGCTGTCGAGAATACGAGGTTTCAGAGTGATCGGTGAGCTGAGGGGGAGGGNGGAGGGGAATATTGTCGTGAGGAAGGATGGTTCAGAGGAGAGGATTAAGGGGCCGGTTCTAGACGAGCTCTGGAGATTATTTATGGAACATGGGTAAGCCCCCGGCATCAATAATAAATTTCAGCATGTCGTTTTCGCGGAGGGAAATCTGTGGCGGAGATTTTAGGGCGTATCGGCCTCTCCTTCGATGATGTTCTACTTGTTCCAAGAAGATCTTCCATAAGGTCTAGAAAGGAGGTTGATACGCGGAGCAAGTTCACGAGGAGGATCTGGCTGAATATACCCATCGTCTCTGCCGCTATGGATACTGTGACGGAGTCTAGGATGGCTATAACCATGGCTAGGGAGGGTGGGATAGGCGTCATACACAGGTTTATGCCGCCCCAGAAGCAGGCTGAGGAGGTCTCGAAGGTCAAGCGCGCTGAGAACATCGTGATAGAGAAGCCCGCGACGATAAGGCCTGAAGCCACGGTCAAGGATGCAAAGGATCTCATGAGCTTCCTCGGGATAAGCGGCCTCCTCGTGGTCGATGATCATGGCAAGCTGCTCGGGATCATAACTAGGAGGGATGTCCTCTTCGAGGATAATAGGAGGCTTGTCAAGGATTGCATGACTCCGAGGAGTGATATGATAGTCGCGAGGGAGGGTGTTTCGCTCGAGGAGGCTAGGGAGATATTCAGGAGCCATAAGATAGAGAAGCTGCCGATAGTGGATGATGAGGGGAGGCTTAAGGGTCTGATAACGAGCGTCGATCTTGTTAAGCGCGAGGCCTATCCGAATGCCTCTAGGGACTCAAAGGGGAGGCTTCTAGTCGCTGCTGCCGTGGGCGTCAAGGAGAGGGAGCTTGAGAGGGCTCAGCTCTTGGTGGAGGCGGGCGTGGACGCACTTGTCGTCGATGTGGCCCATGGCCATAGCGAGATGTGTATGGAGATGGTGAAGAGGCTTCGGATAATCTATGGTGACGATGTGGAGATTGTTGCGGGGAATGTTGCGACGCGGGAGGGCGTGGAGGATCTAGCATCGGCTGGGGCGAGCGCTGTCAAAGTTGGAATAGGCCCTGGATCCGTCTGCACGACTAGGGTTGTTGCCGGCGTCGGCGTCCCCCAGCTCACGGCGATAATAGAGTGCGCAGAGGCTGCTGAGCAGATGGATGTGCCGATAATCGCTGATGGCGGGATAAGGGAGAGCGGTGACGTCGTGAAGGCCCTTGCCGCCGGGGCATCAACCGTGATGATAGGGAGGCTTCTGGCGGGCACGGATGAGAGCCCAGGAACGATCGTGATGAAGAATGGGAGGAGGTATAAGATATACAGGGGCATGGCCTCGATGTATGCCATGCTCGGGAGGGAGTTCATGATGAGAGATGATGCGGAGGCCCTGCTAGACGCCTCGGAATACTCATACTATGCTGAGGGCGTGGAGGCCTATGTTCCATATGTCGGCTCGGCCTCGGATGTTGTAAGGAGGCTCGTGGCAGGCCTGAGGTCTGGCATGAGCTATCTCGGTGCCAGAAATCTTGATGAGTTGAGGAGGAACGCCATCTTCATCAGGATCAGCCCGGCCAGTGTTAGAGAGAGTTATCCCCATGATGTGGAAGTGATCTAGGGATGCCGGGGATAGTGATAGTCGGGCTCCAGTGGGGAGATGAGGGCAAGGGCAAGATATCATATCTGTTATGCAGGGATGCCGATTGTGTTGTCAGGTTTCAGGGAGGCGCGAACGCCGGCCACACCGTCGTTATTGAGGGGAGAAAGCTCAAGTTCAATATCCTTCCAGCAGGCTCGGCGGCTGGGGCGAGGCCATGTATAGCATCAGGAACGGTCGTTGATCTCGATGAGGTCTTCGAAGAGCTTGAGATGCTGAGGTCTATAGGCCTCGAGGCGAGGCTCATGATAAGTAGATCCGCCAGCGTTGTCCTCCCGATACATAAGAAGCTCGACTCGAGGATCGAGGAGGCTAGGGGTGGGAGCGCTGTTGGGACGACTAGGAGGGGTATAGGGCCGACATACTCGGATAAGGCGCTGAGGACGGGGCTTAGGATTGAGGACCTACTCAACCCCGATGATCTTAGGGATAAGCTCGAGATCCTGAAGAGGCTCCATGGAGAAGAGCCGGACGACTTCGAGAACCTCAGGAGGATCGGTGAGAAGATAGCGCCCTACGTTGGGGATGTTGAGCTATATGTCAATGATGTCTTGGATGAGGGTGGGAAGGTTGTCTTTGAGGGAGCTCAGGGGACGCTGCTAGACATAGATCATGGCACCTATCCATATGTTACCTCCTCGAATACGATAGCTGGCGCGGCGTGCACGGGCTGCGGCGTCGGGCCCACGAGGATAAACGAGGTAGTCGGCGTCGCGAAGGCTTATACAACTAGGGTTGGCGCTGGCGTCTTCCCAACCGAGGTTGGGGGTGAACTGGGCGAGAGGCTCCGAGAGGTCGGCCAAGAGTATGGCACAACAACCGGCAGACCTAGAAGGGTTGGATGGCTCGACATCCCACTTCTCAGATACGCGATAAGAGTAAGCAATGTGGACTGGATAGCCTTGACAAAGCTCGATGTTCTAAGCGGCTTAGATAAGATCAAGATATGCGTCGAGTATGAATATAATGGTAAGGCTTTGGGGATCGCCCCGCCTGCTGTGAGGCTTCTCAGCAAGGTTAAGCCCGTCTATGAGGAGGTTAAGGGCTGGGGGAAGATCTCCAAGGATGAGTGGAGGAGGATCTCTAAGAGAGGGTGGGAGGCCCTTCCTGATGAGGCCAAAGCGTATGTGGAACTCCTTGAGGATCTACTGGGCAAGCCTATCAAGCTGATATCTATCGGGGCTGATACTGGAATGGAGGTTGAGAAGTAGATGGACCCCCTAGAGGCAATAACACCGATAGATGGTAGGTATAGGGAAAAGCTTGAGCACCTATCAAGATACTTCTCAGAATACGCGCTGATAAGGGAGAGGGCTAGGGTCGAGCTGGAATACTTGGCNAANCTCNTCGAGGAGGTTGAGTCCGGGAAGATAGTCGGCCTGCCGCTGAAATGGAAGGAGGTTCTAAGGGTCATAGGAGAGGAGGTCTCNATCGAGGANGCTAGGAGGGTTAAGGAGCTTGAGAAGACGCTTGGCCACGATGTCGCAGCCCTTATCAGCTTTCTTAGGGAGAAGCTTCATGATTACGGTCTCGGGATCCTCGCGCCATACATCCATATTGGATTAACCTCCGAGGACGTGAATAATCTCGCGCTCTCTAGGCTGCTTCACAGGTTTAATCAGGAGGCCTTAGTCCCGGCGCTTGTAAGCCTTATAGAGACCTTATCATCGCTCGCCCTAGAGCATGTTGACACGGTGATGCTCGGAAGGACACATGGCGTCCCAGCGGTTCCAACAACCTTCGGCAAGTTCCTAGCGAACTATGCTTATAGGGTGGCGAGGATTGCGGAGGAGCTATACTCCTTCAAGTTCCCCGGAAAGCTGGGTGGGGCTGTTGGAGACTTCTCAGCCCTAAAAGTCGCCTACCCGAATATGGACTGGATCGAGTTCGCGAGATCATTTATCGAGTCGATGGGCTTGGAGTATTTCCCAGCAGCTACACAGATCCTGCCGCATGACCGGATCTCAGATTACCTGCTGAAGGTCTCTATCCTAGACTCCATACTCTCGAACCTCTGCAGGGATCTATGGATGCTCTCATCGCTCGGCCTCCTAGTATTCGGGATAAGGGAGAAGGAGATACACTCTTCAACAATGCCTCATAAGTCCAACCCGATACTCCTCGAGAATGCTGAGGGAGCCTTCGACCTCGCATCTGAGAGCCTAGCATACATAGCGAGGAGGCTTATCTCGAGCAGGCTCCAGAGGGATCTATCCGACTCGATAATCAAGAGGTTCTATGGAATGCCGCTCTCATTGACAATACTCGGCATAAGGAACTTGGAGGGAGCTTTAGAGAGGATGATCGTTAGGAAGGATGATATGCTTCTAGAGGTTGAGGGGCATCCNGAGGTCTTGGCAGAGGCCTATCAGGTCTACTTGAGGAAGCTCGGAGTGGAGGATGCTTATGAGCTTATCCAGCGGGCGGTTAGGGATGGATGGGACAANGTTGTCGAGGTACTGAGAAGCCACCTGCCGGAGAGCGAGTATAGCAGGCTGGCGGATCTAAAGCCGTCAAGCTACATCGGCGAGGCGGAGAGGATTGCGATCCAGCTCCTCGATGAGGTCAACAGGATCTACAAGAAGATCACGGCTGCTCAATCCTAACCCCATCAACCCCAAGCCTGACCCTAAACACCTCAAACCTCCTCGAGACCACCGGGATTATTTTATCCAGCTTATCCGGGTCCGCCACAGCTATCACGCAGCCGCCTCCACCAGCCCCGGTCAGCTTGGCGCCATAAGCTCCCCCCTCCAAGCATAGGGCGATAGCCTCCTCTATCTCCGGCGACGACACCCCAACCATCCTCAGGAACTCCTGGTTCCTATTCATTAGCCTCCCGAGCTTTTCTAAGTCTCTGCTCCTCAGATAATCCAGCCCCTCCATAATCATCCTCCCAACCTCATCAAGAAGCTGCTTGAATAGCTCAGGCTTCTTCTCGCTGAACTCCCTCACCCTCAGCACCAAGTCCCCGGTCCTCCTCTGCCTGCCGGTGTTCACGACTAGGATCTCCTCGAGCCCAATGTCGAGCCTCCTATATCCATCCGACCGCGTGTAGAGCCCGGATCCACCGAATGTGGCGATCGAGGTGTCNATCCCGGATGGCATGTAGTGAACTATTTTCTCGCCCTCATATGATGCCTCGAGTATCAGGCTGTGGTCGANCCTTCCCGTCAGCAGATGGAGTGCTGCTGCCGAGGATGATGCGGCGACCGCGGCCGATGAGCCGAGCCCAACACTCTGAGGTATCTTGGACCTGATCTCTATCACGAGGCCCGCACTCGCGCCTAGCCTGCTTAGAATGTACTCGGCAGCCCTCACCGCCGGACTGCCGCGGGATCCATCTCTCAGCCTAACACCACCCGATCTCGCAAGCTCAACGATCGCGGTTGCCCTGAGATCTATTGAGGCCACGATCGCCGGAGACCCATGAACGACGAAGTGCTCGCCGAATAATATTACCTTCCCCGGGGCCGATGCAGCCCTCATTCCTCCTCATGCTCCCTCCTACTCCTGACTATCATCGGGATGACGATCTCATCTATGTACTCTATGAACTCCGACTCCGGCATCCTTGTGAATGACGTGATGACACAGTTCCTCGTCAGCCCCATAACCCTATTGGTCCCGGCCACCGTGAATACTATATACCACATCATTATTCTTCGTATTTTTCTATCCGAATCTCAATCCTAAAAACATTCTTCTCCCACATATCTTTCCTAGACCGACGTAGCTAGGGCCATTATCTTTCAAAGAACTCAGAACTATCTCTAAACTCCCTAATCACTTTTCAAATCCCTGATCAGCTGGAGAGCCCTTTAACTTGAATAAACGTAGGCCTTACAAGCCCAAAACCATACTTTTTCCGTTAAACGGAGCACTTCAGTACTTCAAGCATTTTTATCAACTGCATTGACGGCTTCTTGGATCTATTAGCGGATCTAGGGATGGATTTCAGGGTTAAGCTGACGGGTTACGCGAAAGTCAAGGATGATGTTTTCGAGCTCTGCCGGTTCTATGCGAAGTAGATCGTAAATCCGTTGATGGAGCGGTTGAAGGCAGAGGTATATAATATTCTAAAGGGAGCTATAGATTAATGGGGAGGACAAGAAATCTTCANGCCGTGAGTAGGTGATATACATGANTATGCAGAGATTTAGTGAGCTGGTTGAAAAAGCACAAAAGCTAAGGAAGCTTAATGAATTGTACAATAAAGTCATCAACCTCCACAATTTGGGCATAAGATCATATAAGATTTCAAAAATTCTCGAAGTGGAGGATGGTATAAGAATCCATCCAGATACTATTCGTAAATGGTACCAGGGACTGAGTCATCCGTTTGGAAAGTGCAACGCCTATAGAGAAGGGCCTGAACTCGCATACGTTACTTCTGCGTGGCTCGGTGATGGAACTTTAAATGAAAATAAGCTGACCGCCAGCTATGACATAATCTTAAGAACTATCGACCTCGATTTTGCTACAAGGTGGGGGGAGTCCTTGGGAATCGCGCTCAACAGGAAGCCGTATCGACCTTTTTGGGATAAAGACCACAATTGTTGGGCCGTTGTTGGCCGAAGCCTACTGTTAGCAACATTGCTCATCGAGATAGCTAAGTCACCATCTCTGATTATGCCATTATTCAATAAATATCCGGCAGAAGCGTTAAGAGGAATATTTGATAGCGAAGGATGTATATCTCAAGAAAAACATCGATATCGCATTACTGCATCAAACTATAATTCTGAACTATTAGAAATTTATAAGGCTCTACTGGAAAAGCACTTTGACATAGAATCAAAAATAACCAAGGAATATATCCGAGGAAAGAGAATTATTAACCCGAAAACCGAGAAAGTTTACTTCATCAAACAAGATTACATCTACGTATTAGTTATTGAGGGTAAGGAGTATCTTCGAAAATTCTATCATTGTATAGGGTTCACTGCGGCCAGAAAGGCGATAATACTTAAAGAAAAAATTAAGAGCTAGAAGGTCAAACCATCCTCTTTTCTTCCTCCCCACTTTTTTTACTTTTAACTATGAGTGGATGGATCACTTTCTCTATGTAGTTTATGAAGTCGGCCTCACCAATTTTTGTGAAACTTACTATGACCCCATTACGCGCCAAACCTAGTATCCAGTTGCTCCCCGGAACCTGATATACAAGATAATATATCTTTCCNTGTTTCAGGTACTCTTCGTAGAGCGCCGTGTTCTTCAGCGAGTCGCCGTAGAGGGCGAGCTTATCGACATCAACGAAGTCGAGGTCGTCGAAGTATATCACCTTTGTTCCTTCCGGGTTTCTTTCATGAAACTCTCTCATGACCGATGGTGCGATCCTAGCCTCTGTGATCGCCTTATAGGATAGGAAGAGGTGGTGGGAGAGTAGTGAGGCAACAGCATTCGCGAAATGCTTCTCCTGAACCACCGTGAGAAGCGTGAGACCCTCGGCTCTCCTGAAGATTATCCTCGCCTCAACGGTCTTGAGGACTGGCACAAGCCTCCCCCTCTGATTAACTGTTATCAACTTATCCCTGCTGAACACGCCCTCAAGCCTATCACTTTTTAGATCCAGATCCCTTACCTCTGTTATGAGCTCAAATTGCTGGCCATCCGCCTCTCTCTCCTCGATAAGCCTATAGCCCATCAGCTTGTCAGCTATCTCCTCGAGTGTTGTCTCAGCCCTTATCTCGAAGATCTTTGCGGCTAGCGGCATCTGATCCTCATCTAGAGCCGAGGATTAGTGGCTTGTTATTAAACCCTAGGAGGCTCCTTATCCTCTCTTGGAGTATCGTTATCTGCTCCTCGGCCATCTCATCGGGGGCCATGACTGTTCTCCACGGCTTGGATAATGCCTCCTTGACGAATATCTCCTCGGGGTTGAGTCCTAGGAGCCTGGCGAACTCCTTGAGCATTTCCAGCTTCCCGAGCTTGGTCTTCGGCCTTATCGACAGGCCTGCTGAGGCGTAGATGGCCCTGAGAAACTCGACTCCCTTCATCCTTATGTCATGATAGGTGCTTATCGTGTGGCCCATCATATACTCGATGTAGTCTGATGGGACTCCAAGGGCAGCCAGCTGGGTTCTGAAATACTTCCGCAGCGAGTGGGCTCGAAGATCATACATGCTCCCGCCAACCTTGCTGCATAGGCCGGCCTTGACATATAGGTCGTGGACGATATGATATATCTGGTTCTCAGTCAGGGGCTTAACCTCCCTGCTATACGCTCGTATCAGCGGCGACTCATCGGTTATGTTCTCTGGCGGTATCTTATCGGTTCCCCTGCGCCTCTGCTCAAGATAGAGCTTCAGGTATTCGACGGCCTCGGCGCCTATGAAGGTGTCATAATCATGGTATTTGCCCTTGGTTATGGCCGCCTCGACATGGATGTGGATTGGCGTTATCCCCTTCTCAAGATCATGCTTGACATGCCTGTATCTCAGCTTGGCTAGAGTTTCAATCCTGAATCCTCCCGAGGGCCAGCATCGAGACAAGTCACCTTCCCCCTGAGATCCGCTATCTCGATTATCTTCTGAAGCTCCTCCGGCGTCGGGGCCCGGTCGTGATATGTTACGATGGACCTCCCGATCTTGGGTATCCTGAGATCCACGCCATTCACATCGTAGAATGTCTTGATGGATGTCCTAGCTAGGCTCAAGGTCTTAGGTGCAAGGCCATGTGATTCAAGCTCGCCAAGCCATAGATCTACCAGCTTCTCAGCCTCAGCTATGGCCCTCTCATCCCTCAAGCCATCCTCCCTGAAGCATTGGCTAATCAAATCATCCGGTGCCCTACCCACCCACTTCGAGAACCTCATGATGAAGTAGGCGTATAGCTTTAGTGTCTTGCCGCTCTTGCTCTTCCTCCTGTAAAGATACTCCGCGAGCTTCAATGTTGAGCTGTTCTCCAGGAAGCCCTTTATCAAGCTTGGGTATTGGGATGAGAGGCTTCTAGCAACGTAGTCTATGATCATCTCCGTTATCCTCGATGGCTGGGCATTAACGCATGCTATCACGGGGCTATCTATCCTCCTCCCTGATGGCCCCCTCGAGATAACAGCTATCAGTCTCTTATCTTTTGTAGATTCGAGGAGCTCGTATATATCGGTCGATTTTATGACCACGGCATCGCTTGGAATATCTACCGGCTCGGCCATTTTTTCCATCACCTCCCATGATGGCGAAAGGGCTATATAATATTTTCTCACATGATATGCTAGGTGTGATGCGGCTTGGTCAAGATTGCTAAATCCTTTACCATAGATGACAAGGTCCTTGAGGAGGCCAAGAAGTTTCTCAAAAGACACCCGGAGTTTAGGAACATGAGCCACCTCGTGGAGTATGCCCTCAGAAAATTCTTGGAAGAGGAATCCAAGAAACATGGCTAGGATAACCTCCTCATCTCTAGTATGCAGCTCTTCACTATGACGAGGCTCGAGTATGGGTCATTCTTCTCATGCTTGGATGGGGCCACATTCCTATCCCATACAATCCATATGACCTCATTATCCTCATGTATGAGCCATCCAACAGTCTCCCTGACAACTGGCCTTGGATTGGATGGGGCCATATTCCTATAGAGTGCGTGGTCTAGATACTTGACGTAAACCAATGATCCACCCCCTTTAGCCCTCCTCCTCAAGGGTTTTCTGAACCCCTCCAGGGGCCACGAGCTCGGGCTTCAGCCTTCTGTAGCTCTTGAGATTCTCAATCCCCTTGACCTTACCGGATGATCCTAGGATCCTGCATGTGGCCCATTTCATGTATCTCTGATAGATTTCATAGCCCGTCTTTATGCAGAGCTCACATAGATTGACCTGCTCGCCGAAGCTATCGACATATGGAAGTGGAAAGACCGGCCTATCATCCGCGTCACATGCGCTGCATGGAACCCTCCTCATCAGGAGCCTAGTGTTACGGGCCATGATAGCCATCACCCCTGCGATGCTCACTCGCATAATGCCGCGCGTATCCCTGAATGGTTAGGTAGACCTTGCCGCAGATTGGGCACCTCAAGGCTGGCTCGGCCTCGAATAGCATCCCCCTCTCCAGCAGCGGTTTGATATACTCTTCCGGATGCCGGGCCATCATATGCAGCCTAAGGTTATGCTTGGTCGAGTAGGTTCTACTACAGAATCTGCATCTATAGCTCTTAACCATTTTTCTCCTCCCCCGGCTTCTTACTTAGCGGTCTAGAGAATGCCTTGGTTATGGCCCATCTAGCTGATTTTATGAGGCTCACAGCATCATCTCCACTAAGAGGCTTGTCGATTATAATCTCCCTAAGGAATCCATCCTCCTCCACCGGCCTCCACTTGGCCCGAAGCCTCTCACATAATGGCTGAATCGCCTTCTTAATGAGGAAGCTTGAGATGGCCGGATCCTCTAACCTAACCTTGCACGAAGGGTCTATTTTTATCGTCGTCTCCTCATGCCCTAAAATTACTTTTCCTAGAGCTTGGCCCCCATGCTCGATCGGGAAGGCCGGCTCAGGGAGTGGGTTCATGGGCTCAGGGTGCTCAGATAGGGCCATATCCCCAACTTTCTGGGTTACGGCCCCGAAGCGTTCTCGGCACCATTCATCAAGCTGCTGAACTCTCTCCACGGCCTCCGCAGGAGATGCGGCCCTAACCTCTACTTCCCACTTATAGGAGCCCTTCGATGTCCTAGAGATCTTCAGGGTCACTGGATAAGCCTCCTCAATGGAGATACTCATCCTCTCAGGCCTCCTAGGCATGCTCCCCACCTCCTGCCTTTCCTCCCTCTCGGTAGAAGCCCCCTACTGAGCCTCTATACGCTTCTTCTTTGTTGCTAGAACATATCTCACGGTCCCGTGATACATTTCCCCAGCCCTCAGCTGGGGTGACGCTGGGNCCAGCCTCTATTACCCCACCTTGCCGGGACACATATTTTCCAAGACCATCTCCCTCCGAAATGCTCATATCGTCCGGGAGATATGTGTCCCGAGAAGGTGGGGTAACTCCTTCATCCTCAGGCTCTCTGATTGTCGTGGGTATGTAAATCACTTTTCGCCTATCTTGGGGATGGGTCTCCCGCTCTAATAAGCCCGCGGCCTCTAGGCTGGGAACAATCTCCCTCTCCCAAATTGTCCTCGAGAGAGGTCTGCCGAATACTTCTCGGAATCGCCTCATTATCTCCACTCTCGTTGGCCCTTGGGCCACATCCGTGATGGACTTCTCCCTAGCCAATGGCTCTATGACTTGTCGAAAGACCTGTAAAACGAATGGGCTAAGGCCATATTCTTGGGGTTCTGATATTTCGCCCCAAATCCTGAAAGCATTCTCGACATCCTTCTCCGAGGCGTAGATCGTGAGCCAGTCCCCACTTCTTTCAACTCTGCGATGGTTATAGTTGAGCAGGGCCAGAACCTTGATCAGGGCCATGAGCCGGCCAGCATCCCTAGCGTGTCGAGGTTTTAGGATCCTCCGGCCTTCTACAAATCGCTTAAACACCTTCTCAGGCTCCGGAACGATTATCTCCGCGACCTTAAGCTCCGCGATCCTCTTTATCCTCTCCTTGAGAGCCCTCCTCCTTGGATCCAATTCAACATGTTCCTTGAAAGCCCTCTCATCGGCCTCCTTCAAGATTTTGAGATAGATGGCTTCCCTTAGCTTTTCTTGGGAGACTTCCGGCGAGAGGAGGATCATCCTAGTTGCCTCCTGCTCGTCTAGGGCCAGCCTCCCGGTGCAGAATATGACCGCCGGATAGCCTATTATTCTGACGGTCTTAGT
>Ga0065719_100624_pt1 | contig 17942 bp, 19 predicted proteins | sample GBSCel85sediment_FD_59106 | JGI IMG/M metagenome (GOLD analysis project Ga0065719, IMG submission 59106) | Hot spring sediment microbial communities from Great Boiling Spring, Nevada - Cellulolytic enrichment CS 85C v3 (version 3) | ecosystem: Environmental > Aquatic > Thermal springs > Hot... | reverse complement strand
ATGCTATATTTGAAAGTCCAGCTATATACATAGCTATTATATCATTTATTATAGCTAGCTTAGATATAAATACAGTATTGGCTATCGGTATCAATGACAATAACGCTCTATATGCTTGTCCCATACCGCTTATATCTATAAACATTGGCATATATGCGAGAATTACTAGCGGTCCTATGATATTTCCTATTAATGCTTGCGCCGTTCTTACATCTTCAGCAAATATACCCAATATTAAGGAGATCATAAGCATAAGTGCTGCCAGTCCTATGCTATTTAATATGAGGGTAATCGCGAGATCTCTCTGTAGAATAAACAATGAAAATGTATATGGCATTTCTATATCACCAATATCTATTCCTATACCAATAACTTGAAATATATAGCTAAATAATGCAAGACCATATATAGACATATATATTATACTTATTAATATTGAAACCAAGAGTTTTGCTCCAATAATACTCATTCTATTTATTGGTAATGATAATAAAGTCTCAAACATTTTTTCCTCTTTTTCAACAGCTATACTAGTAACAATTAATTGAGAAGCCATCATTATAAGCATTAATACTATAAGAGGTATGAAAAAGCCAGAAAGTGTAAGAAATGTAGTTAATATATATGGATTACTAACAACTTTATTATATATAAATGCATATGACTCTTTAGTAATCGCACCTCTAATAAACTCTGCAGGTATGCCTTTTTCCAAAGCTATAGTGGCTGTGATATTATCATTAAATCTTTCAACAAGTCTTGTAGCAAGATCTACAATACTACTTTCACCTATTGTAAGAGAACCTAGCCTGATATAGATTTTAATTGATGTTGGGGAAAATCTTGTGATATTTTCACTAAATCCTTTTGGTATAACATATAGAATTTTTGTATTTGCAACTTCTAGAGCTTTGGTTATATTTGTAGACAATATTGGGTCTAAAAGCTTTATCTCAACACCTATATCCCTTAGAAATGAGATGAATCTATAAGAATATAAATCATTATCAAGATTTATAAGAGCCACACTTCCACCTTCTTTAATAGCTTGTGTTATTTGTTGCTGTAAACCATATCCTATAATAGCATAGAATATAATTATAATTATTAGAGGTACTATAAACATAGCAATGATTATTTTAGGGTCTCTTGCAATGCTTTTCAATTCCTTACCTACAAAAACCCAAAACATGATGAACACCATTTATTGCAATGCTTTTCCTATTAACTTTACAAATACTTCTTCAAGATTTTGTGCCTCATATGACTCTTTCAATTCTTTTGGCTCACCTACAGCTAACATCTTTCCTTTATAAATAATTCCTACTCTATCACAAAGATATTCAACCTCTAACATGTTATGGCTACTCATAAGCACCGTTACATTTTTTTCTTTTGCATAAATTTTTATTGAATTTCTAACTTGTATAGCATTAACTACATCTAGACCTGATGTGGGTTCATCTAAAATGGCGAGGACTGGGTTAACCATAAGTGTTCTAGCTACTAAAAGTCTCCTTAACATACCCTTACTATAAGATTTAATTTTCTCTTTGAGCCTTTCACCAAGACCACTTATTCTCATACCTTCCTCAATAATTTTTTCTATGTTAGTTTCTCTATGGCTATACAGCTTAGCTATGAATTCCAGAAATTCTAACCCAGTTAGATATTTATATGCTCCAGCATCCTCAGGAAGATAACTAATAATTTTTCTAACCATATTGGCTTCCTTAACAACATCATATCCAGAAACCATAACCTTGCCAGATGTAGGCTGAAGTACCGTAGCTATAATTCTAAGAATCGTTGTCTTACCTGCTCCATTAGGTCCTATTAAACCGAATATTTCCCCTTCTTTGACATTAAAACTAACACCATCAGCACCTTTTATACCATTAGGATAAACTTTTACAAGGTCTTTAACATATACAATATCTTTAGACATTATCAAACCCTAACCTAACGAGTCTATGTACTACTGTATATCATCTACAATATTTAAAGCTCTATGAAAACCAATATATTATCCAAAGAAATATAGAGAACAAGAATATAACAACCCATCTAATTATACTTGATTTAAAGACTCTATAGCCATCTAAAGGTGGTAAGGGTAAACTGTTGAATAGAGCTATAAAAGCATTGATGCTTCCTATAATTCTTATATATTGGTAGACTATACCATGTGTNGGTATTAGTAAAACTAAGCATACAAAACCTATAATAATATTTGTTACNGGGCCTGCTAATGCTATCAGTGCCTCGATTTCAGGCATATACCAANTGCTGTATATCACAACAGCTCCTGGAGCAGCAAACAAAAATCTACCTTGGGTTGCTATAGCAAAAATTAAAGCTAGTAATAGCCCTAAATACCAAGCTTTATACCTAGCATAAATACCATTAGCTCTAGCTATGCTTCTATGTGCTAATTCATGTAAAGCAAATGATGTAACTATGGCTATTATAACTGCTGGTATTAAATTAAATTGATTTTGAATTATATATCTATATGAAAAAGCGAAACTTAGAACTAGGATAGATATTATAAAATCTAATAATTCCCTTACCCTAGAATACTGTCTATAGCTCCAATACATAGTACATCACACTATTTAACCTTATTGTACAAGATACAATTATATAGTTTTCTATAAATAAGATAATATTAAAATTGTTTAACATAAACCTAAGACAAAACAATAAATAAAATAAGAAAACAAATTAAAATTAAGTAGCTAAGGTTTTATAACAACATTCTTACACCAATCCCATCCAATTTTAGTAAGAAGAGATGCGACAAGTTCTGCAGCTTTTTTCACAAGATCTCTATCAACTCTATCTACTCCTGCAGCTATAATGAGNATTCTATGTGTACTATCTCTAATCATGGTCTCTATGCTATCTCTATGAGGATATATATGCATTACAGTGTCTTTTGAGTCAACTAGTATTGGAATACCTCTTTCAAGCTTTTCCTCAGATCCTCCTATAGGTCTGAATATCTCATCTCCTTTACTCAGTCTAAGAATAAGAGGTAATTTACAGTAATCTAAGTCATATATTCCTATAGGCACCATAGTATATGCCGAGGCTATATTNCCNGCATCTACAACAGGGTTTATTCTTGGNAANGATCCTCGAAGAGCTCTTCGAACAAGAGCCTCACTTGATGGTCTAGTCTTTGTTGGATCTATCCCAATTCTCCAGAAAAACTCTCTATAAGCTCTTACTACAATATCATTTTTTAATGTTTCAAGCGTGTATTCGTTCCTTATATAATCTATAAGTTCCTGGATCTCTATCTCAAATGGATATGATTTATCAGTTGATATATTTGATTCTTTCCAAGCAATAGTATAGGCTATAAATATCTCCATTTTCTTTACATCTTCATCTAAGGACACAAGGGTTTCAATTATATTACATATTTCCATAACATAACCCATTATTATAACTTTTTTGTGTTAATTATTTATGGAAACAATAGACCTTAATAAATCTTCCTCTCTTTAGTTAATTGTTTGATTAAAGTAACATCTTCTGTTAATGATTAGTGCATTAATTTAGTAGCTTTATACTAATAGCTTAAGACCTTTCAATTAGATATTCTTCTTCTATTTCTTTTATCTTATTTATATATAATGCAATGATATACAACCAATCTGATAGCCTATTTAAATAAGCATAGGTCAAAGGATCAATTATTCTATCTCTTAAAAGTTTTACAGCTCTTCTTTCAACACGTCTACAAATAGTTCTTAGCAGATGAATCAATGCTGATTCCTCAGTAGCACCAGGAATAACAAATCTATTTTCAGAAATATTGCTCCATAAATTGTTTATGTCCCTTTCAAGGTTAATTATATCATTATATGCTATAGGAGATACAGCCTTTAAGGTACCACCTTTAGCTATATAGCTAGCTATATGCATGAGTTTTTTCTGTATTTCAGTTAAATTATTAGCAATGTCAAGAAACTTAGCATCTTTCCTTAATATAGCCTTTACTAAACCAATTAATGACACAAATTCATCTAATTCACCAATAAACTCAATTACGGGTGAATCCTTAGGTAGTCTTAGACCAAAAATATCTGTATATCCATCATCTCCTCTATGAATCTTTTTCATAGTTGTACACAACCCTGTATGGAATAAATTTATTTATATTTATTTATGTCTAGTCTTAAACAAAACTAATAATATGCTGGTATTAAAACTTCAATTTAGATACATAGTAATACTCTTTAGTAAAGCATACCAAATATTCGCTATACTTTTTACATATATAGCCATGAACTGATACTGAGAACGATGAACCTTTAAGGAGAATCCCACCTCTTTAGGGCAGGAAGAGGTCAGCATAGTAAACAACATCTAAATTTTAAGTAAATTTAAATATTGAATTCTAAAATCTATAGTTAAGGTTAGTCTATCATTTCTACTCGCTATAAATGTATATAAATTTTATGTTGATTATTATATCTAAAATACTTCTTTATATAGTAATTTTAATAGTTATTTTAATTCTATTCTTAAAACTTGAAATCTATATTTAGAGTTGAATATCAAAAGAATATACTTTTAATTATAATAGATACAATTTAAAATATAATTTGATGAAAGCTTTGTATTATTTATCAATTAATTCAGATTAAACACGGATCATCATATTCTCAGTTCACAGCCGTGGTCATCATCTAATTTACGTAGAGCGTGCTATCAACAATTTAAAAAACTGTTTAATATTTGGTGTAGGTATGTATTTTAATTTATATTCCTTAGTAAATGCCTCTTCTCTACCTTTATTAGGAAATACACCATGTTTAAGAAACACTCAAGGATTTAAAAGATTTAAAAAGTTGATGCTTAATAATTGNAGTGAAATAGCAAATATTGTAAAGATGTATTTTAATTATGTTAAATCTTTAAATAATGCAAAAAGTAAACTCATTATCACACCAGCTATTGGTATAGCACCTTATATCGCATCTTTAGAGAATTCTCAAATATTACCCAACTCAGTTTTTATATTTGTGAAAAGACTTAGAGCTTCTAATCCCTTTAACTATAAGCTTTTTCTTGAGGATATAGATGTTTGCTTAGAGAATTTAAAAAGATTGAAAAATGATATTTCATATATTAAGTTGAAATATAATGCAATATTCGTATATGATCCTATAATCTTTAGTAAAACTTTAATACATTTTATACCAATGATTATTTCCTTTGATTTAAATGAATTAATTCATAATATAATGGATAAAGAGATAAATATTCATGGTATTAAGTTCGAGAATTTTACCATTCTTAAATATGATGAAAATCACGAAATCCTTGTGTTAAATTTCGATGAACTGAGGAATCTGTATAGTAAATTTAAAGAAAATTTTATTATCGATGATTTTCATATTTCTCAAGGTTGTCATCCATTATTATGTATCAATGATATTGATGTTGATGCCTATAGATATGAATTCGATGATGTAGGTAGCTTTATTAAGCATCTTTTTCAAATGGGGAGAGGAAAGTGTTTATATATTGAATTTTGGAGTTCTTATACTGTTCTTAAGAAATACCAAGGTAATACAAGATACTATTATTTATGGCTACCTTACATAAAAGAGAACATCGCTAAACAATTAATAGAATTCATTAAATATACAAATTTAATTTATTCTATAGATAGAATAAATATAATATCACCTTTTGAATTCTTCTCAGAGACAGGAGCAATTCATAAGCCTAGAATTTGGTTAAGTAGTTTAGTTGAACAAATATTATATAAGAATACCAATATTGAAGTCAAATTAGTTATATGATTATATTCAGCGAGGTTCGAATTCATCATTTATCAGATTGATAGCGTTCATCATAACGTTATGATAATTTTTAAATGTAAAGCAAAGCTAATATTTTGTTTTAATATATTTTAAATATTATGTTTAAATAAAAATACTAAGGAGCAAAATATGATTAGAGTAATAACACTTAATCGAATTGACTATAAATTACCCTGACCTCTCTTCGATAGATTCAATAGATATTGCTATAATAAAATTTATTTACGAGAAATTCGATGGGAAGGCACCACTTGATGAATTAAATGCTGTAACTGTGATGCTGGCCCTTGGCCCAAGATGGCAAGAGTCTATCTCAATGCCATTGATAAAAGATATGATTCCAAGCAATCTATTAAAAGCACTTAGTTCAAATCTTGCTGAAAGGGAATTGTTTCTTAGAATTGAAAAGCTTGAACAATTAGGTATTATTAAAGTTTATGGATATCCGTCGACTAGCAATACCCAATCTCTACAAGGAGATCAAAACAAAGTAGTGTATTTAACTAAAATTGGAAGGGAAATTGCACAATACAATGGTATATTATTTCAAAACGATTCATCTGAAGATATTGTAGAGAAACTATCTCAGTTATCAACATCATTACCCATACAAGAAGTATATACAATTAACCCTAGGGAATTTTATATAGTGATACCTAATGAAATCATAGAGGTTGAAAGAAACCATGTTGTATTATTAAAACCAATTTCAAATCTAGCTTCTCTTGGTATAAGGTTCCTTACNGAAACCATTGTAGGTCCTTTTAAAGGAGTTCCTAAAATTATAATTATGGGGGGATATATACCAATAACAATTAAGAAAAATATACAAATTGGTTATATAATTCGTTTAACATAGGTTTATAGTTACATTAAGGTAAACTTTTTTGGTTCTATATAATGTTAATAATCATAAAAACTATATTATTTTTAGAGGATATTACTATATAAGGTAGCAATAGAGGAACAATGAAGTGAATATTATGGAAAAAGATATTCAAATTCGAGTTAAACTTTTTGGATTTGGAAATAAAAATAGATTAGTAGAATTAAAGGTACATAGTAATACCAAGATCAAAGAGATAATAATCAATGTTGTTAAAATACTAAACATAGAAATTGATCACGACGAAATTTTAATTTTATGTAATGGTAACCAACTCTATCCCGATGATAATATATCTAGTAATTGTGATGAGTTAGAGCTCTTTCCTCTTGCTTTAGGAGGTTAATAACAGGTGGGCGAAAATTCCTCGTTTTAATATAGATATAAATGATTGTAAGCCTTTAGGTAAATCAAATGAATGTGTAAGTGCTATAGGCATTGGTACTAGAAATATACATAACTATAGAAATGCTGAAGAAGCATTAAGTATAGCTATTGAAACAGGTATAAATTTGTTTGAAACAGCTGGATTTTATGGTGATGGGTTATCAGAGGAACTTATTGGAAGGACAATATCTAAATTTGGTAGAGAAAATGTATTTATAGTAACAAAGCTTTTACCTCACTACCTAACTAATGAGGAAAGTGCTGTTAAGGCAGTTCAAGCATCATTAAAACGTCTTAGAACAAGCTATGTAGATCTATTACTAGTTTATGGTACTCATGAAGTTATATCTATAGCTCATCAAATTAGGTTATTAGAGATGCTTGCTGAGAAGGGTTATACAAGGTATATTGGTGTTGGTAACTTTAAGATCAAAGAGTTGAAGGAGGCTATGGAAAACNCTAAAAAATATGATATTGTTGCAAATCAAGTNGCNTATAGTGCTATTAATAAAAGAATTGAAAAAGATTTAATTCCATTTGCAATAAAAACAATATATTAATATTAGCATGTAGTCCTCTTGAAAAAGGTTCTATAATAAGACACCCACTTTTGATTAAAATTGCATCTAATTATAATAAAACACCTGTTCAAATAGCATTGAATTTTATAATATCAAGACCTTATGTTATAGCGATTACAAAGACTGAGCAAAAAAATCATGTTATAGAAATTAAAAATGCTATGGGTTGGAGACTTCAAGCTAGTGACATAGAACTTTTAGAGCACATGTAATGTGTTCACAAAAGCTTATGATTTAAAATAGCTAAAACATTATCTGGTAGTAATTTATGATGATTAGAGAACCTCAAGCAGGTGCATGGAATTTTTATCCATTAAATAAAAAACAATTAATAATTGAAATAGAAAAAGCTTTTATGGATTCTAAAAGAGGACCAGGTTCTCTTCCAAAGAAAGATGCTGTAATTGAGAAACAGATCATAGGAGGAATAGTGCCACATGCAGGATACTATTTCTCAGCGGCATGTGCNGCATGGTACTATAAGGAATTAGCTGAACAAGTACGAGAAATTGATTCAGCAGTTATACTTGGTACCAATCATACAGGATTTGGAGATAGAATAACTACTACAAGTTATTATTCAAAATGGGCTACACCTCTTGGTACTATAGATATTGATATAGAGTTTATAAACAAATTGAAACAACTATATCCATTATTATATGATGATGCATTGGCACATACAAGAGAACACTCTGTAGAGGTACAATTGCCATTTCTTCAATATATATATGGAAATAGTTTTAAATTGGTACCAATAGTTGTGAGGGATATAACACTAGAAGAGGCTCAGCGATTTGCATATGCGTTAAAGAAAGCTGTAGAAGCCTCAAAAAAGAAAGTTATTGTTATAGTATCTTCAGATTTTACACATCATGGAGATATTTATGGTTATATTCTTTTTACAAACGATATAATGAATAATGTAAAAGAGCTTGACTATAGATTCATAGAATCGATAATAGAATTAAATACAAAAAAGTTTCTATCCCTTATAGAGAAATATAATTCAACAATATGTGGTTATGGTGCTATAGCTATTATTATAGAATATGCTAAAGAATTTAACGCTAAAGCAAAACTACTTAAATATTATCATTCAGGAGAAGTTACAGGTGAAGAGGATATAGTTGTTGGATATGCAGCAATAGAGTTTTTCGTTTAATTTTCAATACTGTTAGATAGTAATTTGATGATACATTGTATTGAAAACAATGTAATTATACAAAGCATTTATTTTTAAACGTTTTTACATTAAGGGCCTCTAGATATTTATCAAAATTGGCTAAAAAATCATTTAAGTAATATAACGATACTATAGGAACTCCATTAATTATCTTTATTGCACCCCTCTTAAGAGTTATGATGATAGGTACAAAGATCTCTATTTTACGTAACTTAGGTATGTCTGTCGCAATCCATTCACAGTGGTTTATAAACTTCTCTATTCTTAGCATATGATCCGATACAATTTTCTCTAATGATCCCATCCCTATAGATTTTCTCCAATGCTTACACTCAATAATCAATGCCCTCTTTAACACAGAATCAATAGCAATAATATCTATTTGAAATCTTACAATTTTATTATGGTTGTATTCTAAAATACATTCCCAGCCAAAGTCATAGAATTTTTTTGCAATAAAATCCTCAAATTCATACCATGAAATATAATCACATAGCTTTGAGGTATCAATACCCATCTCATCAATTATCAATATAAATTCAAGTGCATTTAATAAATGAATTTTATCATCTTCTTCTCTAAGTATATTCCTCTGGATGCCTTTTTCAATAATCTCTTTAAGTTTAGCTTTTTCATTAATCTTAACATACTTTAATAAACCTTTTTCAATATTACCAAATCTAAACATATGTTCGATAATATCCCATAGAACTATATAGCTAGTCATACTATCAAATCCTTTAGAACTCTACTTGAATCATTATTGATAATAAAACCTTTTTCATATAATTCCATAGCAACAATCCTTGCACCTAGTGCTTCAGCTATATTTTTTAATAGAGTTGCATGTATCTTATTTTTAGCTAATGCTATAAAAGCTCCTCCACCACCTGCACCACTAGTCTTAGCACCAAGAGCTCCTGCAGCAATTAATGTTTTTATTATATAGCTATGGTCTAAGCTTACAATACCTAAAGCCTCTAATACACCATGATTAACATTCATTAAAGTTCCAAGTCTTTCAACATCATTTTTAATAATAGCATCTCTAGCTTCCTCAACTATTTCACCTATTATATCTAATAACTTTTCTATTATTTTTTCTTCTTTCACTTTTAAATTCTTTACATTTTTTACAAGCTCAGCTGTTGTGAATTTTTTAGGTGTATACCCCACAATGATATTTAATTGATTTGGAGAATTAATATACTCTGCTTCAGGTATCCATGGCTTTATATATCTAAGACCACCATAAGTTATAGTAAAAGTATCCATGGGACTTGCCATACCTTGAACCTTCTGCTCAGTTTTCCATGCTAATAAAGCAATGATTTTTCTAATAGATGGATCTTCAACATCTTTATTATAACTAAGTAATACACATAAAGCTATAGTTCCAACTGAGATAGCGGCTGAGGTTCCTAATCCAGCTCCTATAGGTAAAGTACTTTCAATTCTTATTTCATATCCACCTTCATCAGTAATTTGCAACTCATTTTTGCAGATATCTAGCCCTGTAGCAATATAGCTAATAAAACGTGATATGTATATTTCATTAGGAACTAAAACATAGGTATTAGTAATTTTATCAAGTACTACTTTTTTTGTAGGTATATTAATATCATTGAATTCAATTATAAGTTTCTTTTCCTTAATACTTCTCCCTAAAATATTTATAAAGACAGGTATTGTAGAAGCAATAGCAGGCTTATTATAAACAACAGCATGTTCTCCAAATAATGTGATCTTTACTGGTATTTTAATACTAATTACGTTCATCTTCATACCTCAGAGGAGGTTCATATCATCATTAGCTCAGAGAGGGCAACAGATCATCATTAAATATATAATAAATTATTGTAGTGGTTGTAGATAATATAGTTTTGGTCTCTTACTTAAATACAATGGTAATGTACTTTCAATTTTTGGATAACCTTTCATTTCCTCTTCTAAAATGTTTATAAATTCATCCAATGTCAGAGTTTTTTGAACACCATTTCTTCTAATACGGACATTAAGAGTATTGGTCTTAAACTCACGTTCACCTATAACTATAACATATGGTATCCATTCTATTCCAGAATCGCGAATCTTCTTACCTAAGCTTTCATCTCTATCATCAATATCAACTCTTATACCGTGATCTATAAGTATAGATGCAATTTTATTAACATANTCCATATAGTCTTTTGATATAGGTATCAACCTTACTTGTATTGGTGAAATCCACAATGGTAAAGTTGGAGGTATACCTTTCACCTCATCATGCGCTATTTTATCAAATACCATGTATATATATCTTTCAATAGAACCTATAATAGCTGTATGAATTATAACTGGATAATGATCTATATTGTTTTCATCAACATATCTTATATTAAATCTCTTTGCATTTCCTATATCAATTTGCCATGTTGCAATCTCTCTAGGTCTGCTGAGTTCATCTATAATTATATATTCTACATTTATAACCCAATAATATATTCCTGCAGGATATACTACTAAAAGAACAGGTCTACCTTCTCTTTTTACAAAGTTTGCAAGACTATCAAAGTGCATATTTAAATAATCTTCAGTTACATTATATATTGCTAGGTATTCTCTTCCAATCTTTCTAGCCTCCTCTACGATTTTATCTCTAACAATCAATGCAATCTTTTCAGCTTCTTCTAAACTACGAGTCAATATATGTAGATCTGGCATATGAAATCTTCTAAGTCTAAAGCCTAGAACTAGCTCACCTCTTTGCTCATACCTATAACTATCTGCTATTTCAAACATCCCAATAGGTAAATCTCTATAACTTAACACCCAGTCTTTTAATATAGAGAATTGCTGATGACATGCTGCAAATCTAAGTACAAACCTATCTGTGTCCATTTTAATTTCATACATGCGTTCACCAAATAACTCAGCATGTTGCCTTATAGGCTCAGCGATTAGACTAAACATATTTGTACCATGAACTCTAAAGATGGGTATACCTAGAGAATTTGCTACACGCCATGAGTAAAGAGATACAGCTTCTAGGATTAATGTTGCGTGAGGTTCATATCTAAGGTGACCTCTATCGGAATATTCCTCCCACTCAAAACCAAATTTCTTTAGATAATACTGTACTCTTCCCTGACCCCCTTCCTGTTCTTTTCTAAACACCTCTTTTTCTACAAGAATCTTGAGATCTAGGTCTTTATCTGTAAATATGTATTCTTCAGGTTTTATTAAGCTACCTTCTGGTGTAAGAATATAGTACCTCTTTTCGATGCTTCTCCTAGAAACCTCTTCACTATATGTTATATGGCGTGAAAGTTCACTTAGTGGATGTCCATAACAGTGGAGTGTAAATTCCTTATACCATCCAAATGGCGCTTTTGCAGCTTTAACACCGTTTTCTAGTAGTGAAGATAGCAATGAGTTGAGTATATTGATAGCTGTCTTTGAAGGTGCTAAAGAGGACGATAGATGTGCATATGGATATATAATAATGATATCAGCATTAACTTTTTTAGCTATATCTATTATTTCAGTAACAGCTTTTTTAACAATTTCATTAGGATTTTTAGCATCCTCTTCTTCAACAGTTGTAAAAACAACTAATGCATTTTCAAATACTTTCTCTCTTTCACTTAATGCTATATCTTCTCCTTCCTCAATAGCCTTCTCTCTAGCTCTATACGAGAAACTCTTGGCATGTATAAGTAGTATTTTCATTCTATACACCATGATATCATATTTGAGGCAACCACATTTAGCTTTTGAAGTTATAACAGTAATATTTGTTTTTATCAAAACATTTCAAAATATTAGATTCTCATATGAAAAGTTTCAGTTAAGTGCAAAAGAATATATTAGGAAATTTAGCAAAAGCTTTTATAGGGATATAGATGGCTGAGCGTAAGGCTCGTAGTTTAGAAGATCTTGGTATATCTAGCACTATACTTAAGAAGTTGCAAGAAATGGGTATAACCACAATTGAAGCACTAGCTGCAGCTAATGCGCAAGAATTGAGTCAAAACCTAGCTATACCTCTACCTACAATACAGAAACTTATTAGTCAAGCAAGAAATGCACTAGGTCTAGGTTTTAGAACAGCTCTTGAGATAAAAAAAGAGCGAGCAGCTCTTCCCAAGATTACTACTGGTAGTAAGAATCTAGATGCCCTTCTTGGAGGAGGTGTAGAGGTTAAAACGATTACAGAGTTCTTTGGCGAATTTGGTAGTGGAAAAACGCAATTATGTCATCAGCTTGCAATTAACGTTCAGCTTCCTCCTGAAAAGGGAGGGCTAAGTAAAAAAGCTGTATATATGGATACTGAAGGAACATTTAGATGGGAAAGAATTGAATCAATGGCTAGGGCACAGGGGCTCGATCCTGATCAAGCAATGGAGAATATATATTACAATAGAGTAGTTAATAGCGATCATCAAATGGCTGTAGTAGAGGAACTTAAAGATCTTATACCAAAAGAGGGTATAGGGCTCGTTATAGTAGATTCAATTACAGGTCATTTTAGAGCAGAATATCCAGGAAGAGAAAACCTTGCTTTAAGACAGCAAAAACTAAATAGACATCTACACCAGCTTATGTCACTTGCTGAGTTGTATGACGTTGCTGTTGTTGTTACCAATCAGGTTATGGCACGGCCAGATGTGTTTTATGGTGATCCAACAGTGGCTATAGGAGGGCATGTTCTCTATCATGCGCCAGGGATCCGTGTGACAGTTAAAGAAAAGTAGAGGAAATAGAAGAATTGCTAGAATAGTTGATGCTCCACATTTACCAGAGAGTGAAGCTGTTTTTGCGATTACTGAGGCTGGAATTAGAGATCCTGAATAACATGATGAGTAATAAAATAGTAGATGTAGAGATAGCTAAAAATATAAAGTTAGATTATTTCAACTATTTAATTGATGAGAATTATGATAGAGGAAGTTATAAGGGTAATTTTAGCTGTTATAACATTCTCAATAGCTGGGATAATGGATTGGAGAACTCGTGAGATAAATCCATATATATGGCTACCGTCATTTATTATTGGAATTTTTCTAGGGGTTCACAAGGCAGTAAATGGTTTATCAATATATCAGATAATTTCTTTAGTTATTTCAATAGTTATAGCTGTTATTATAACTATAATGGTATTCCTTTTTAGACTGATGGGAGGAGCAGATTTTCTTGCTGTAATAACATTTATTTCCTTGTATCCATATACACAGTTCACTAATCTAATAGCATATCATAAGAAATTTTCTTCAATTATAATCAATATATATAACATCATATTAATCATGCCACCCATTATAACGGTTCTTTTAATATATACTATAGTTATGCTATTTTTTCTTATTTATAATACATTGTGCAACTTAAGACATGTAAATGTATTGAATTATCTAGGATTTCCATTATATAAAAAGATATATTTTATAATATTTCATAAAATAATAGATATTGATACATTATTTAAAAGAAGATTTTATTATCCAATATTTATTCCAGGAAAAGTTAACAGAATAAGCTTTAATATATATGAAGATGATTTATCATGGAGAGAAAAATTAAAAGATATGCCTAAGGAAACTATGATTATAGCTTCTTGGGGTATTCCAATGGTTACTTTTCTTTCTATATCAGTATTAATATATAGTATTATATATTTCATTTGTATATCTTCTTAAAGGTTTCATTACCTATAATGTTATTTAAACAATTTAAGCTTAGTTTCTTCTTATATCTATATAGCAATAAAGCTAGTAGTATTAGGTGAAGGAATAGTATGGATTCAGAGTTAAATATACTTTGGGCACCTTGGAGACAGTCATATGTTATACAATTATCGCATTCAAATGAATGTATATTCTGTAAAGCTGTAAATGGTTCAGATGAAGAAAACTATGTTATTTATAGAACCTCTTATACTGTTGCATTACTTAACCGCTATCCATATAACAATGCACATGTAATGATAGCGCCAAAGCGTCATGTACCATCCACAGAGCTTTTAACAAATGAAGAACTCGTAGATTTAATGAATACCCTTAATAAAATATTAAATGCAGTAAGAGAATGTTATAATCCTCATGGTTTTAACATTGGTGCTAATATAGGGAAAGCAGCTGGTGCTGGAATTGAGGGACATATACATATACATATAGTTCCTAGATGGAATGGCGATACCAACTTTATGCCAGTTCTAGCAAGAACCAAGGTCATTCCTGAAGATCTTAAAATAACATGGAAGAAGTTAAGAAACTATCTGATGAAATAGAATTGAATTTTCAGTTCTGAGCCCCTCATCATTAGTCAGTTTTGCTACATTACATCATATCTAATACTCTTCTTCATCTACATGGATAGGTAATTTTAAGTCATAATATATGTTAGTTGTGGTTAGTCTAGGTATTATTGGAGGTCTTCTTTTATGTTCATTTTTATGTATTCTTTTTATAATATTAATAACACTATCTATGCTTATATTTAAACTTAGTGCTATGTTTTTAATATCCATTTTCTTATCAATGTATAGATATAGTATAGAGTCTATAACTTCGTATTTTAATCCTAATTCATTTTCTGTTAACTGATTTTTCCATAATCTAGGACTACTTGGCTTAGATATTATTTTTTCAGGAACTCCTAAAAATTTAGCTAAATCTCTTACTTGGGTTTTATAGAGATCACCTAAAGGAAGAACATCAGCCCCACCATCACCATATTTAGTAAAGTAGCCCAGTAGTATCTCAGATTTATTGCTTGTACCAATAACTAGTAGGTTGAATCTATTTGCAAAGTAATATAGTGATACCATTCTTACTCTAGCCCTTAAATTTCCTATAGATATGTTATGATTTGCATCAAAAAATGGTAATGTTTTTGAGAATGATTTAATTATTTCAGATATGTCAAACAAATAATATTCCACGTCCAAAATTTTTGCGATGCTTACGGCATCCTCTATATCTTCTTTAGGGGTAACCTCTGAATCTGGCATTATTAAAGCCTTTACTCTTTCTTTACCTAAAGCTTTTGTAGCTAGATATAGATTAGTAGTTGAATCGATACCTCCACTAAGTCCAATAACATAACCATTCATATTTGTTTTTGCAAGCATTTCCTCTAAAAATTGCGAAATTCTTTTTACAACATAACCATAATCTAACATGGGAACAATTCTAGGTCTATCCATAGTCTATAGACCATATTAATATACTATGATAAAATCCATTTTAAACTTATCTCATTGAAATAATTTTTATAATTTCTTTAATGAATTAATAAAGACAATGTGGTGGTGATCTAATGGATTTACATATAGCGGTAGCACAAATTGAATCTTCAAATGGTAATATAAAAGCCAATTTAGAGAGTATAAAAAATGTTGTATCATCGGTTTCAGCTGATCTTTATGTTTTTCCAGAATTGTTTTTAACTGGTTATTCAGTTAATGATCTTATATATAGATTTGCCTTAGCAATAGATTCAAATCCTATTAAAGAGTTACAGCAAATTGCATCTAAGAATAGAATAGGTATTATTGTTGGATTCCCAGAGTATTCAGATAATGGGGATTTATATTACAACTACTGACATTAGCTATAGATGATAAAGGTAATACCTATATATACAGAAAAAGACATATACCAACTTTTGGCCCATTTGATGAAAGTCGCTGGTTTAAGTCATATAGAGGTTATTTTAGTCCTTGGATATTTAAGGGACATAAAATAGGAATTACTATATGTTATGATATTTTCTATCCAGAAATATTTAGAGTATATATGCTTAACGATGTGAAAATACTTATAAATATATCAGCAGCACCTGATACGTCAATACAATTATTTCATATAGTTTCACAAGCTAGAGCTTTGGAAAATAGTTCATATTTTATATGGGTAAATAGTGTAGGTTTTGATGGAGGATTTGGATTGGGCGGAGCCTCAGTAATAGTAGATCCTCTAGGCAATATACTCTATACATTAAAATATTATGAAGAAGAAACATATGTTATGGACATAAATATTAATGAAATTATTACCTTTAGATTTAAGAGACCATTGCTAAAAGACATCATATTTGAGGATTTTTATATCTTATTTAGAAGTATATTAAAAACCTTAAAGAACAAATAATGAATCATCATGATTAAATCTCTATAAATTTAATATATTTATTCAAAAACAATACATAGTATTTTAGGAGGGCTCTTCCCAAGGATAATAATAAAATCATAACATGAAATATAGTTTTAGTAACTCTAGTAAGTATAGTTCCAAGAATTAGTGAAGAATGGGAGATAAGACAATGAAAATAACACAATCATATAGAAGCTGAACCTCTCACCGTTTGTCCCTAGATGCTCATTCTCATTAATTTATGTTTGCTTGTCACATCTAGGGANTTCCACCTCGCCCACACTTCACATGGTATTGGTGTGGGTTCATGGGTGGCTGTCGAGCTTAACGGCANGCAGCTCCCATCTACNGCTACCAGCCTAGGCTTGGAGCNTNGCTCCCATCGCCTAGACAGACTCTGATAAAATAGATGAAACAAACACTTATAAACCTAACCCATAAACATCAACTACGAAACAGCCCAGCTTGTGAACTCTTAAGAACTCTTGTCAGATGTTTGTATTTAGTAAGGGCTTGTAAGCATCTTTGGTTTAGCATTAACCAATATAAGCCTATATGAAAATCAAAATAGTTCTCAAGAGCAATATGGTGTGAGGTTATAATGCAGGGATAGTGATATGAGGTATAAAATAAACTATGATAGAATTGAGATAATATCAGATGTATTTAAGATTCTGGGCATTAACAAAATAAAAATGATTGAGGTCTGTGATATACAATTTCATGTCGCCAAACAACTTTCGATGCTATGTCCACAAATTTCTAAATATTTACTTTATTTAAATTCTCTTGTTAGTTATAGACTTATGTACCATGGCGAAAAGTTCTGGGTCATATTTACACAATACGTTTCAGAAAAGTGTATACACATAAGTGTATTTTAAAGATGCAGTAGATTTAGTTATAGATTTTTCAGTG
>Ga0065719_100102_pt1 | contig 18088 bp, 8 predicted proteins | sample GBSCel85sediment_FD_59106 | JGI IMG/M metagenome (GOLD analysis project Ga0065719, IMG submission 59106) | Hot spring sediment microbial communities from Great Boiling Spring, Nevada - Cellulolytic enrichment CS 85C v3 (version 3) | ecosystem: Environmental > Aquatic > Thermal springs > Hot... | reverse complement strand
AGAAGGGGGTGATGCACCACCACAAGGTCCACACCGGAAAGAAGAGGAAGATGCCTAAGCTCCAAATCGAGGGCAACCAAGACTCGCCGGCAAGGTTTTCCCAGATCTCCAAGTTGAAAGCCTGAGCGATCCCATTCTTCGGCAAGCTCTTGGGGAAAGCGTTCCGAAAGAAAGGCCACAACCTCTTCCCGTTGCATCTTTTTCAGTTTAGCGTTTCTTAGGCTCTCCGCAATAGCGCGCTATACTTCGGCGATGGAAGGAGTTCCGTTAGGGAGAAGGGCCGTGGCCTTTCCCGGACCCGTGAACCTCGGCGCCTTAATCGCCGAAAACGAGGTTCTTTTCATCGATGCAGGCCTAGACGAGGGAGCAGCAAGAAAACTTTGGCGCTGGGCAGAAGAGCACGGATTCCGTCCTTTTGGCGCCATCCTCACCCACGCGCACGCGGACCACTTTGGCGGCGCCCACTTTTGGGAAAAACGCGGCCTTTGTCTTTTTTCTTCCGCTCTCGAGGGAGCGATGATGGAGCATCCTCTTTTCGAGCCCATCTTTCTCTTCGGTGGAGCTTCTCCCCATCCGGACCTTTTGGGGAAGTTCACGCTTGCTGAGCCATGTCAGATAAGCGGGAAACTTGGTCCGGGTAAAGTCGAACTCGGCCCGTTCGAGATGGAAATCGTCTTCCTTCCCGGACACTCTCCGGCCCAAATCGGCGTAAGAGTTGACGACGTTCTCTTTTGTGCTGACGCCCTTTTCCCTTCCGCCATCCTCAAAAAGCACCCGATCCCCTTTTGCTACGACCTAGATCAAGCCCTGTCTTCCCTTTCCAAAGTGGAAGCGGAAACGGTGGTGCCAGGCCACGGCCCGATCCTCTCCGGCGCAAACCTGCGTGCGGAAATCATGGCTTTTCGGGAAAGACTTGAGGAAATTCGGGGGCTTGTTTTATCTGCTTTGGACTCGCCCAAGACTGCGGAAGAAATCGTGGGATATGTGGCAAATGCTTTACGGGAAGAGTTGCGGGCTTTGTCAAGCTTTGTTTTGGTGCGCACCACTATTCTTGCTGCTCTGACGTCTTTGGTGCGCGCAGGTCAAGCCCAAGCAACCATTGAGGAAAACCGTCTCCTTTGGGAAANGNGCGGAAATGGCTAGGCGCACGGGATACGCGGACCTNCCTCTGCACTCGGGAAAGGCCCCGCGTTGGCTCTTTTCCCGNATGGTCCGGCTTTCCCGGGAGATTCTCCTTGCCCTTGCCGACGANTTCGGAACGCAAGAGATGTTGCGGAGGCTTTCCCATCCCCGCTGGTTTCAAGCCCTGGGCTGCCTTCTTGGTTTTGACTGGCACTCCAGTGGCCTCACTACCACAACGTGTGGTGCCCTAAAGGAAGCCCTGCGGGAGGTGGGTCCTACGATCGGGCTTTTTGCCGCGGGAGGAAAGGGCGCGGTTTCCCGCCGCACTCCCGAAGAGATCGTATCTTGGGCGGAAAAAGAGGGGATCGAACCCGCTCCTTTGGTCTACGCCTCACGCATGAGTGCNAAAGTGGACTCCGCTGCNCTCCAAGACGGCTTTCAAATTTATCACCACGTCNTCTTTTTCGATCGCCAAGGCCGGTGGTGNGTGGTNCAGCAGGGGATGAAGGAGGAAGCGCGNCTTGCGCGCCGCTACCATTGGCTTTCCGAAGGGCTNCAAAGTTTTGTGGTCGAGCCCCACGCAGGCGTATCAGGAGCTAAAGCGGATCTTGTCCTAAATTTGGTGGCGAAAGAAGCTGAGCCCGCCCGGGAGACGATCCCAGAGCTCGCCAAACGCCCTCCGGATACCCTTGTACGGGAACTGAAGCACCTTCAGACCCTAAAACTTCCGGAGCGCCATGCGCTTCTTCTTTCCGATATCGACCCCAAGCGCCTGGAGAGCGTATTCCTCCGCACCTATGAAGCGCAGGCCCAAGATTTCGAGGCCCTTTTGGGCGTGGAAGGCCTGGGGCCGAAAGGATTGCGGGCCTTGGCCCTTCTTTCCGAGCTTCTTTATGGTGCACCCGCGTCTTTCCGCGATCCGGCGAGGTTTTCCTATGCTCACGGCGGGAAGGATGGCACGCCTTATCCCGTGGACCGGGCAACCTACGACCGCACCATTTCCGTTTTGGCGCAAGCGGTAAGGCGGGCCCGTTTAGGGGAGCGGGAGGAGCTTAGCCTTTTGCGCCGGCTTCCACTCCTCTTCCGCTCCCCCTAGGGCCTGGCGGTGCTGGTGGGTGGCGGCGGCCCTAAAGGAGGTGGGCCAGCTTTCTATTGCCTTGCGCCCCCGGCAAAGGCCAAACCTTCCCCCAAAAGCAGGGCGTCGTCGGAAACACCCACGCGCCGGAAAAGCCCCACTAAATCCTCCACTTTCAACGCCCGCTTTTCCGCTAAGCCCAAGTCCAAAAGGATCCGGCCTTTGTGCATCATGATCAGCCGGTTTCCCACTTGTAAGGCTTGGTCCATGCGGTGGGTGACCATGAGGGTGGTAATGCNATGCTCCGCCACGAGCCTCTCCGTTATNGCAAGCACCTTTTCCGCATTAGCCGGATCCAAGGCNGCCGTGTGCTCATCCAAAAGGAGGAGCTTNGGCTTCGTGAGAATGGCCATAAGCACGGTGAGGGCCTGNCGCTCCCCTCCNGAAAGATGCGCCACTTTCTCCGAAAGGCGCTTTTCCAAATCCATTCCCAGCGTGGCCAAAACCTCGGAAAGCGCGCGGCGCTTGCGGCGGGTAAGAAGAGGAGCCAAGCCCCGCGCGCCTTTCTTTGCGGCCAACGCGAGATTCTCCGCCACCGTCATGTGGGAGGCCGTTCCCTGCAAGGGGTCCTGAAAGACCCTGCCGACGAGATGGGCCCGGCGGTGCGCCGGCCAGCGGGTCACATCCCGGCCAGCGAGCTTGATCCTTCCCCGATCCGGCCGGCATGCCCCAGCGATGACGTTGAGAAGCGTGGTCTTTCCCGCGCCGTTGGAACCAATCACCGTAGCGAAATCGCCCTCGGCCAAAAGGAGATCGAGGTTATCGAGAGCCACCACCCGCTCCGCACCCAGGGAGAAAGTCTTCGTCACCTTCAAAACCTCCAAGATCATGAGCCCTCCCCCTTTAGGGCAGCCCGGAGCGCTGGCGCCGCAAGCGCCCCCAGCACCACAAGAGCCGTGACCAGCCGCAGATCCGAGGCGGTAAACCCCAAAGCCGCCCCGTAGCGCAGGGCCACGGAAATGGCCATGCGGTAGACCACGGAGCCCACGATTACCGCGGAAATCGCCCCCAAAAGCGAGCGGGGCCGCAAAAGAAGCTCACCCACAATCACGGAAGCCAAGCCCGCCACAATCGTTCCCACACCCATTCCCACATCGGCAAACCCCGCATATTGGGCTACCAGTGCTCCTGAGAGAGCCACAAGGCCGTTGGAAAGGGCCAGTCCCAGGATTTGCAGATTGGCCGGGTTTGTGCCGAGCGCCCGCACGAGGGTGGGATTCTGTCCGGAAGCGCGCATGGCTGCCCCAAGCTCGGTATGGAGGAAAAGGAGGAGGAGCACGGCCGCAATGAAGCAGAAAATTCCGGAAGCCACCAAGTTCCCGTACCCCCGGGGAAGGGAAAGGGCCTGGGCGAGGCCGCTTAAAACCGAGGGCTTTCCCAAAAGAGCCAGGTTGGGGCGGCCCATGATCCTTAGATTCAGGGAATAGAGCATGATCATGGTGAGCACGCCCGCGAGGAGCCCGGGAATGCGAAGGCGGGTGGCGAGAACGCCGGTGAGGGCTCCTGCAAGAAAGCCGGCTCCTCCTCCGGCCAGCGCCGCCCAAAACGGGTTCACACCCCGCAGGATCAGGATCCCGGCCACCGCCGCGCCCAGGGGGAAGGTCCCATCCACGGAAAGGTCAGGGAACGCGAGAACCCGGAAGGAGAGGTAGACCCCAAGGGCCATGAGGCCGTAGATCAGACCCTGCTCGGCGGCGCCCAAGAAAAGCACGGTTCACTCCTTCACGAACCTTTCTCCGCCGAAGAGAAGACCGGTGGCGAGCTTCTTGGCCTCGGCGCTGAACACAAACCCGATCTCCTCAGCCACATCCAGGTTGAACCAGACCTGGGTGCCCGCTTGGCGCACAAATGGAATGTCCTTGGGAGATGTTCCCTGAAGGATTTTGAGGACGATCTCGCCCGTAAGAAGGCCGTGGTCGAAGTAGTCAAAGCCGGTGCAGATGAGAACCCCGCGCTCAAGGCTTGTTGGGTCGGCAAAAAGGAACGGGATTTTCCCTTTTTTAGCCACATCTACCACCGCGTCCAAAGCGGCGGCCACGGTGTTGTCGGTGGTGCAATAGATGGCATCCACGCGTCCAAGCAAGGATTGAGCGGCCAAAGGCACAGCGGCCGTGCCTTCCGCGGGAACAACAATGAGGCTAATTCCAAGCTCCGCCGCCGCTTTTTTCGTCATCTCTGTGAGGATTGCGGAGTTCGCCTCGCCGGGGTTGTAGATCTGGCCTAGCCTCTTGAGACTGGGGATAACCTTGAGAAGAAGCTCTAAATCCGCGCGAACGTCGATCATGTCGGAAGCACCGGTGACGTTGGGGTAGCCGGTGAGGCCAGCGCCCACGGGATCCGTCACTGCCGAAAAGACCACGGGAATGTTCGTATCCTTAAAAACCTGAACGATGGCCTGAGAGGAGGGGGTGGTGATGGAAACCACAAGGTCCACTCTGCGGGCCAAGAAATCCTGAGCAATGGCCATGGCTACGGAGAAATCACCTTGAGCGTTGGTGATGATGTATTGGACGTTTTCGCCCTCGATGTAGCCCGCCCGCCTCAGGGCCTCGATGATCCCATCCCGGCAGGCGTTGAGGGCAGGATGATCCACGATCTGGGTGATCCCGATCACAATCGGTTTTGCTCCGCCGAAAACCCCTAACAACGCTAACGCTGCAAGAAGAAGCCTTTTCACGCTCACCCCCTTTAAAAACAAAAAACCGCAAGCTTTTGCTTGCGGTGATGGGCATGACTCTCCTTTCCTAGAGAGTCACGCCCTCATGCGAACCAGTACCAAACGTACGCCTTCGCCCCCTGGATCACCTCCTTTCCGCAAAAGATTTTCCGCGCCATCACGCTCCTTAAATACCCCGAAGGGCCGGGGGCTGTCAAGGGGCCGGGGCGTGGGTGAGGGGCCGCACCACCCGCCGCTTCCACGTTCCGCGCTTAAGCCAAAGCACGATGGCGATCCCCGCAAGGACGTTGCTCAGGGTCATCCCTACCCACATTCCCGTCGTTCCAAAGCCCAGCTGATACCCGAAAAGCCAGGCCAAAAACACGCGCAGTCCCCAAAGCCGCACGATGGCCATGATCATGGGCGGAACGGTGTGTCCTGAGCCTCGAAATACCGCGGCGGAGGCATCGAAAAGCCCGAAGAACGGGATGGAGATCCCGAAAATGGCGATGTACCAAACGCCTTCCGCAATCACCGCGGGATCGGCCACAAACAGAGCAAATAGGGGCCGGCGCAAAAGCAGAGTCACCCCATAGAGGCCGACCAAGGCCAAGAAGGTGGCGGCAATGCCCCGCCGGGCCACCTGGGCGGCCCGCTCGTACCGCTCCGCCCCCAAGTTCTGCCCGATCATGGCCACAAGGGCCGTCCCTGCGCCCCAGCTCACCACGTTGATCAGGTTGATGATGCGGTTCCCCACAGTGTAGGCGGCCACCACCGAAGTCCCAAATCCCGCCACAAGCCCCATCATCACCACAAACCCGAAGGAGGTACTGGCCTGATCCAGCACATTGGGAAGGCCAACCCGGAGAATGGGCAAAATCCGGGAAAGCCGGGGCCAGAGATCCCGCACGGAAAGGCGTAGACCCCGTTTCCCTGAAAAAAGAATGAAAAGCCCTACCAAGGCCACTGCGGCGCGGGAGAGGACAGTGGCCCAGGCGGCGCCTGCCACGCCCCAGGCGGGAAACGGCCCCCAACCAAAAATAAAAAGCGGGTCCAGCACACCATTCAAAAGAAGGGAGGAGGCACTGATGTACATGAGAAAACGGGTCTGACCCAAGCCCACCATAAATCCTCCGAAGGCTTGGGCGATGAACATGATGGGAAGGCCCATGCACTCGATGCGCAGGTAGGTAAGGGCATAAGGGAAAACCTCTGCGGGCGCGCGGATGAGGCGAAGCACGGTGGGAGCAAGGCTATACCCCAACGCGGCCAAGACCACCGAAAGAAGCCCGAGGAAGCCCAAAAGCTGCCCTGCGGATTCCTCGGCGCCGCGGCGGTCACCTGCGCCGAAGTGCTGGGCCACGAAAGTGGAGCCGGCGGCCTGGAACCCTCCGGCAAAGGACATGAAGAAAAAGAGGATGGGCCAAGCCATGCCCGGCGCGGCCAACGCCGCCGTCCCCAAACGTCCCAGCCAAAACGCGTCCACCAGGTTGTAGAGGGCCTGAAGGGCGCTTGTGACCATCACCGGCCAGGCGAGGAGGACCATGGTCTTGAGAATGGGGCCGTTTAAAATGCGTTCCCGCGTGCGTATCGGATCCATAGGGGATGCAAGTATAACCCGGGTTGCCCAAGGGAAAAAGCTCGGTTAGCTTGGGCGTAAGGAGGCTTGTATGGACTGGCGTTTGGTGCTCTCTACTTTCGGGCTTCTGTTCGTGGCTGAGCTTGGGGATAAGACCCAGCTTGCGGTTTTTGCGCTAGCTGCGCGGCACCGCGCTCCCTGGCCCGTTTTTCTTGGGGCGGCGTTGGCGCTTTCTCTCGTGAGCCTCCTCGGCGCTTTTCTGGGCGGACTGGTCGGTTGTTACCTTCCCACAAAATACGTGCAACTCGGCGCCGGATTCTTGTTGATCGGCGTGGGTGCTTTCGTGATCGTTCGGGCTCTGATCCCCTAGAGCCCTGGCTTTGCCCAAACGATCCCGAACTTCTCGCCTTCCTGCCGAAGCAAAACCTGTGTCCTTCCCAAAAAGGACAAGCCAAGCTTTCTCAGGATCGATGAACCTCGTCTTGAAGCCTTCACATTGGTCATGCTCCGAGCGAAGACTTTACAATATCATGGGCGTTATATTGGCAGGAAAAGGAGGTTCTATGCGAATTAAGGGGTGTCTGGGAGGATATCTTCTTGGGCTGATTGTCCTTTCCGTGGCGGCCCTGGGGCAGAGTTTGGATCTAATAGGGCCGGCACAAATGGGCCGCTGCGAGGAAGGAACCTTTATGATCGTTCTCACCAACGATACGAGTCAAACCCTTTCGAATATCATCGTGACCTTCACCCGCGCCAATGCCAACTTTGTTTATGTGGTCAACTCCGCTACCCTCACCCTCCCCGACAACTCCACGATCCCTGCCGAGCCTCAAGGAGTTGGCCTTCAGCTCATTTGGGATGTGGATGAAATTTTGGGGGATGAATACGAACTTCCGCCTGGAGAAACGCTGACCATTTCCTTTGAGCTCGCCACGAACTGTTCCACCCTCTCCGGAACCCACCAAGTTTTTGCTGAGGGCACCGGATTTGTTACTTCCCCTTATGACGCTCTGTCCGTGGAAATCCTCCCCGGAGCGATCCAGATCTATAAAACTCCTTCGATTATCAACGCCCATGTGGGCGATGTAGTGACCTGGACGATCACCGTGGAGAACACCGGGCTTGGTGCGATCCACAACGTGGTGGTCACCGACGTCCTCGGAACCGGGCTTTCCTATGTGAGCTCGTATCCCGCAGGAACCCCCATTGGCCAGACGGTGGTTTGGGAACTCGGCACGCTCCAGGCTGGCGAGCAGGTGCAAATCGAGCTTCAAGCGCAAGTCGTGGCCTGCGAGGGGCTGGAAAACAAGGCCGATGCGCGCTTTGGCTGCGACGACGGTTCCATATGCTTTGACACCGCGGTCCAGGGTGGCACAGCCACGGCCTCGATTCATCTTTTGGTAGAAAACCCTCTCCTCAATTTCACTCCGCCGGCGATTCAGATCCCTTATTGCGATCCCGATGGAACCACGGTCACCGTGCGGATCACCAACAACGGCGAAGGCCCAGCGAAAAACGTGCTTCTCTGTGTAAATTTCCCCTCGACGCTTCAGATCCAAAATGTCCAGGGAGGCGCAAGCTGGGATGGCTCGTGTTTCTCCATCCCCGATCTCGATCCCCTTGAATATTTTGATCTTACCTTTGACGTGGTCTACACCGGAGACTGGTGCACGGGCGTTCCTTCCGGAAGCCTTTACTGGCAAGCCATTTACGAAAACGTCTGTGGCGATGAATTCCGGCCTCCCGCAGTTTTCGGGACTTACGGTACAAGCTACGACCCAAGTGGCCCACCTTCGCTCTCCGTAGACCTCACAGGACCAAACGAGATCTACATCTGCGACGTCAGGGAATACGGCCTTTCGGTTTCTTTCTCCGGGCTCAATAGCTGCGGAGGCGGAGAAACCAGCAACATCACGGTGATCGTCAATGTACCCCAAGGGTTTGTGGTCACGAACTCCGGTGGAGGAACTTGGGTTCCCGGCGGCGACGGAACCGGCGGGACGATCACCTGGACGGTCCCCCCGGATACCCCGCTCAATACCTCCATCGGCCTTCGGGCACCTGGGACGAGCCAATGTGGTCAAGTGGCGACCCTCACGGCCACGGCTACCGCCACGAATTGCTGCGGCTGCGAGATCTCTGCCTCCAGTTCCATTCCTATCGCCATCGAGTGCTACCAGCTCATTACCTTCACCCGCACCGCAAGCCCTCTAACCCAGGAAAAGTGCGGAGAGATCACCTACACCAACACCTTCGTCTTCGCCGATGATCCGGCTCTGGACAATATAACATTTAATGAGCTCACCTTCACCACATCTGCAGAAAACTTCCAGGACTATGTGGAAGGAAGCCTTTCCATCACCATTGATGGAAGCCCGGCTTACCCGATTACGGTGATTGACAACACACCTGGCGGAATCTTCCAGATTCAGGAGATCAGCGACAGCGGCTCCGTGCGAGGCCGCACCCTCGTGATTTCCTACACCATGAAATTCACAAACACCTCGCAGCCCACCTCCTGCCCAAGCTCCTACACGTTTTACGACTGGGCCAGCCTAAACCTAGGGCCTGATTGTTCCACAGGGAATGAGTGCACGGAGCCTTGCCAAGCTACCGAGGTTCTTCAGATCACCACTGCCACGCCCTCCATGAGCGTTTCCATCACCGGGCTTCCCGATGACTTCGTGGACCCCTGCGGCACCTACGATGTGACGATAACCCTCACTAAGACGTCGGACTACAACCCACACAATGTTCGACTGCAACTGGAGAACCTGAACTACTACATCGTGGACTTTTCCTCGATCACCTGCAGCGGGGTTTGTCCCGCTAACTTAATCCCCACGGTTTATGGGACCTATTACGAGTGGGACTATGGGGATCTTTTCGTGGGCCAGCCCGACGGAGCTCAATCCATCCTTACTTTCCAGGTACGCAAGCGCTGCAACCCAGGGCGGGAGCTCACAGTCACCGCCCTCTTTGAAGACTCTTGCGGCTATTCCTCTTGTTCTGTTTCCGACTACGATGCGCCCGCGATCCTGCGGGAGCCGCTCCTTTACGTGTACAAGACGCCGGAAGTGATCTATGCCACCCAAAACACCGTGACCTGGACGATCTACGTCACCAACGGCGGGGCCGGGCCCGCCTATGAAGTTTGGGTGGACGATATTTTGGGAAGCGGCCTCGTCTACGTTTCTAGCGTGGTGGATCCCGATGTGGTCGTGAACCCTGGGGTAGATCACACGGGCACTTCCATCAATGGCGTGAGTTTTTGGATTCCGGTGATTGCGCCGGGTGGGACGCGGGCGATCCAGATCACCGCGCGGATGGTGGCCTGCCAGGACCTTACGGACGTGGTCTGGGTAGGGCAGAGCTGCGGAGATGTGGAGTGCGTAACGCCCATCACCGATAGCTCCTCCGTCCTCATCCCCTCGACTTATGTCATAGCTACCTCCGTGACCGCCTCGCCCATGGATGCCTGTTCCGAGAACACCGCCACGATCACCATCCGCAACGCCGGCGACCCTGCGGTATATGAACTCAGGGTGGAGCAGACTTTGCCTCCCGGCCTGGAATACGTCTCGGGTTCCACCCAGTGGCGGAAAAGCGGGGGGAGCTGGAGCTCTGGGTCCGATCCCGTGATCACAGGGAGCCCATTGGTGGGCTACACCCTGACCTGGACAAAGAACGAAATCCCTGGTCTCGATGAGCTTCGGTCCCGTCAGAACCTAGAGATTCAGTTTAGGGTGCGGGCCCTTTGCAACTTTGAGGGCGGGAATTTCCAAGTGGAAGTAGCCTACAAGAACGTATGCTGGGAAGACGGCGCTCCCGCGGTGGGTACGTTCACGGTGCTTGCCCGCCGGCCCTCCCTCAGCGTGACCAAAACCCAAAAATCACCGAGCGGTCCGGTGGACTGCGGCGGCTTAATCACCTGGGAAATCCGGGTCACGAACACCGGAGATGCCACCGCGGACTACGTCTGGGTGGAGGATGAGCTTGGGACTTCCTTTGAATACGTATCGTCCACAGGCGGCATCGATGGAGGCCGGGGAAGCGGAACCATCGCCACCTGGGTCATCGAGAATCTCCCACCGGGCGATACGGCCGTGCTCACCCTCACCGCCCGGCATGTGGCTTGTGGCACGCTTTCAAACACCGTCCGGGCCTTTTGGGGCTGTGGTAACGATCTAGACGGAAGCTCCGCCACAAACGACAGTACCTGCCTCTGGGAGGTCGAAGCCACCGCCACAGCTCAGGCTTCGCGCACGCCGGCCGTAAGTGTTTCCGCCTCGTTGGATCCCACCACCATCCCGGCCTGCGGAGAGGCCACCCTCACCCTCACGATCCAAAACACCTCCACCGCCACGGCCAGGGCCATCGATGCCCGGATCACCCTTCCGACAGGGCTCTCCTACGTTTCGGGTAGCACGGAGATCGACTGCGGAAGCGGCTTCAGCTCCGGTGCCGATCCTCAAATCATTGGGCAAACCCTCATTTGGTACGACGAAAACAACATTGGGAATAACCTTTGCTCCGAAATCCCGCCGAATGGTGTGATCCGGCTCCGGTTCCGCGTAAAGGCCTCGTGTTACACGACCACCCGGAGCGCTTCCATTCGCGTTTGGTACTACGACTGCTGTGAGGAGACCCAGCAATACGTGGACACTTCCCGAACCCTTGGGCCGGCACTTCCCAACATCACCGTCACCAAAACGCCTTCTTCGGTGGCCCTGAACTGCCATGACCCAAACAACACCGTGACCTGGACGATCACGGTGACGAACACGGGCACGGCCCAGGCGGACTGGGTGCGGGTTGAAGACACGCTAGGGTCAAGCCTCGTCTACGTTTCCTCCGACCCGCCGGCCACGTCCATGGGTGGACAGAAGTACGGTTGGGAGTTCGGGCCCCTGGCGCCAGGAGAGTCCCGGAGCTTTGCGCTCACCGCCTACCTCTCCCGCCCTGCGGAAAGCTGCAGCGCTACCTTGCGCACAGACACGGTGGAGGTCTACTGGGGCTGCGGTCAGGTTGATGGGAACCCCAACACCGCCGATGGGTGTCAGCTGGGCGGGCCAATTACCGCCTCGGCTGTGGTCACCATCCCCGACCTCTACATCGCCCCAAGCGATATCGTGCCCCAGTTGACTTGCGCCTCTGACGGGGACTATTCCGGCTCCGTGAAGCTCACCATTCGAAATAACGGCGATGCTCCAGTGGATAGGGATTTCAAGATCACCCTAAGCGAAACGAGCACCGGCTGGGCCGTTTCGGGGTATTTCAAGGCCGATTTTGGCGGAACCTTGCCCATCAACGCGAACTCTAGCCGGACGATCACGATCTCCGGTTGGCCTGTGACTTGCAATATCTGCACCTATACCTTCACCGTGCAGCTCGACACAGAGGATGAGATCTGCGAGTGCATTGAGGGCAACAATAGCAATAGTCGCACCTGGACGATTACCCTGCCGGATGTCACGGTGGTCTCTGAAAATATCTCCCTGAGCTGCGCCGGCGACGGTCGAATCCAGATCTCAGGTACGGTGACGTTTGGGAATGCGGGCTGCGGGGCAAACCTCACCGGAAACCTCCCGGTTCGCTTCACCCTGTATAGCGGCCCGGGCTGCACTGGCACCATCGTCGATCAGTGGTCCCAAGTTCTCTCCGTGAACATTCCGGCAGGCGGCGAACAAACATTGGGGATCACGCCGCGCACGGTGAACCTCGATGCCTGCTCGGCAGCCACAGGCTGCAACCTTTACCTCCTCATCGAGGCCGACTACACCCAGAGCTTTTGCGAATGTGATGGCACAAACAACACCCTGTGCACATCTCTCCCCATTGACATCCCTGACCTGGTGGTGGCCAACGAGAACCTGAGCCTCACTTGCGCCGGTGACGGGCAGGTCTTGATCTCCGGAACGGTCACCCTCGGGAACCAGGGCTGCGGACCCAATCTCACCGCGAACATCCCCATGCGTTTCACTCTTTACAATCAAAGCGGCTGCACGGGGAGTGTCCTCCACACCTGGACGGAGACCTTCACCGGCGTGGACATCCCCGCAGGTGACACCCAGCTCTTCCAAGTAAGCCACACCTTCCCCATCGACCTCTGTGCTCAAGCCGTGGATTGCACCGTCTCCCTCCTCATCGAGGCGGACTACACGAACTCCATATGCGAATGCAATGGAGAGAACAATACCCGGTGCGTGGACTTCCCCGTGGAGATTCCAGACCTCGCTGTTCTTGCGGTGGAGCCCAATGTCCCCGATGCCTGTAGTCCTGGCACGGTCACCGTAACCGTGAAGAACGTGGGTTGCGTTTCCACACCTTCAGGAATCCCCGTGCGTATCACCGGTGATGCCACAGGCGAAGGAACGCTTCCTGAGCTTCTTCCCGGGGAATCGGCCGAGATCGTGATCACCTTGAACGAAATCCTCCCTTGCGGGAGCTACACCATTGCCGCCACCGTGGACCCCGAGGATTCCCTTTGCGAGTGCACGGCCGGGAACAATGCCCGTTCTGCCCCGTTCTCCGTGGTAGATCCTGACCTTACGCTCGCCAACCTTGCTGTTTCCTGTGACCCTGAGGGCACGGCCACGGTCAGCCTGACTGTGCGGAACCTGGGCACAGAAGCTTCGCCCGCAACGACGGTCCGGCTCTACATCGACGGAAACCTCACCCACACTTGGACCGTTCCTCCGCTCGATATCGGTGGAGAGATCGTCCTCTCTTGGGAAACCCCACCCCTCAAGTGCGGAGAGAGCCACGCTTTCCGCGCCGTGGTGGATGAAGGCGGCGTAATCTGCGAGTGCAATGAGACGAACAACGAGGTTTCCACGAGCTGGACCTGTCCGTGCCCGGCTCTGGTTACAGATAAGGAGGTCATGGAGGTCCTGCGGGGCGGGAACCCCACCCCGCCGGGTACACCTATCCAAGCCGGTGATGTGATTCGTTATAGCCTTACGGTCACGAACGTGGGTGGGGCCAACGCTTACAATGTGGACGTCTTCGACATCCTCCCCGTCGAATTCCTCTACATTTCTGGATCGACGAGCGCCACCTGGCCGCGCGGTTCCTTCAATGCGGATCCTGCTGGCGCTCCCGGTCCGAACCTGTTCTGGGACACGTCCGCGGTCCTCGGTCCCAACGAAACCCTCATCTTGGAGTTCCGGGCTGTCGTAACGAGCGCGATCGTCCAGGGTCAGGTCTATAAGAACGCCATGGGCGCCACCGGCGAGGAGGCCGAGGGCACGCCCATCCCGCCGGACATGAGTTGGACCATCCCTGGGGATACTGACCCCGACGATAGCGACTCCGTCTCCCACGTGGCCGCCGCGGTCCCAGCCCTTTCCGTGAACAAGGAAATCGTGGACGTCATCCGAGGCGGGGTCTCCATCTGGCCCACCAGTGCTGTGGAGCCCGGGGACCTCATCCACTACCGGTTCACGGTCCGCAATGTGGGCGATGGCACGGCCTACGACGTGGACTTCACGGATGAGCTTCCAGCCGGCCTTGTCTACGACACGGACTATGCCGACGGCACCTACACCGTGGACGACCCGCCCGCTTTCGGATCCCTTGGGATTCCTGATGGCACGACCGGCATCCTTGTGGCCAATATCTCCGCCACCATCCACGGCGGCGGGAAACTCGTGGCCGATTTCTACGCCTACGTGACAAGCGCTGTCCAGCAAGGGGTGAACCTCGTGAACTACGCCACGGCCACGGGAAAGGATGGGTACGGAACACCGATTCCGCCGGAAAATGCCCAGATCGGAGACGATGCCGATGACGACCCCGATAATCCCGATCCTGACGACACCGGCCACGAAATCATCGGTGTCGCCGAGCCCGCTTTGGCCCTGGAAAAGGAGATCCTCGATGTCCTGCGGGGTGGGGTGAGCATTTGGCCCACACCGGTGGTGCTCTCGGGCGACGTGATCGTTTACCGAGTGACGATCCGCAACGTCGGCCTGGGCACGGCCTACGACGTGGATTTCACCGAGGAGCTTCCATTCGGGGTGGCCTACGACACAAGCTTTGGCGATGGAACTTATACCGTGGATAACCCCGCGACGACGGGTACGCTCGGGATCCCCGACGGCGCGACCGGCCTGATCACCGCGGATATTTCCGCCACGGTTGCCGGCGGCGGGACCCTGGTGGCAGTGTACCGCGTGCGGGTGACTCCGGAAGCCGTGCCCGGCTCCTGGCTCACGAACCAGGCGGTCGTGACCGGCCGGGACGGGGCAGGGACCCCCATCCCCGAATTCAACCCGGACACGAACGATACTTACCCTGACCGCGACGACACGCGAATTCTTCTCGGTGCCCCCGCCTTGGTGACCAAAAAGAGCTACTACTGCCCACCCTGCGACCCCTGCGCGCCGGAGCCGGTGGAGTGCATCCCCTGCCCGGAGGAGCCCATCCCAGCCAAAGTGGGCGAGACCGTGCGCTTCCAGCTCACCGTGACCAACGTGGGCTATAGCCCCGCCTACGACATCGTGCTGGAGGATCAGCTGCCGCGGGGCTTGGAGTATGTGAAGGAGTCAGCAATCCTCACCTGGCCTGGAGGCGAGATGCAGCTCGAGCCCATCGTGGGCGAGGGCCCTGTCCTCACCTGGGTCACCGGCCTTTCCCTCGACGCCGGGGAGAGCCTCACCATCGTGTTCTCCGCCCGGGTTACGGAGGAAGCGCCGGCGAACGAGGAAGTGGTGAACGTGATGCGCGCATTTGGTGTGGACGCCTTCCGCGTTCCCATCCCCGCGGATTCCAGCATGTACGTCCCCGAGGATACGGATCCGGACGACACCTCGATCCTGAAGCTCAAGGTGCATTCCAGCGGGGTGGCCATTCCGCCGGCGGAGGGCAGCTCCCGGCGCACCGCGGGCTTAGTCCTCCTTGGCTTAAGCGGCGTGGGCGCGTTCCTCGCCGTGCTTCGGCGCTCCCGCTTCCTTGGGCTGAGCCTTCTCCTTCTTGTGGCGAGCGGGGGGCTCCTCGCCTATCCCCAGGAAGTGCGGTACACGGTGACCCTGGTGAGCGATCCGCCGCGGGCAGGCACGCTTTTCGGCGCGGGAACGTACAAGGCTGGAGAACTCGTTCAGATCTCGGCCTTGCCTAACCCAGGCTTTGAGTTCGTCGGCTGGTTTGAGGAAGAAAAGGAGGTTTCCCCTTCCCCCACCTTCGATTTCCTTGCGGAGCGGGACCGGGTCTTGGTGGCCCGGTTCCGCCCCATTTTCGACTTCGTGGGCCTGAGTTGGGGGAGTCAGGGAAGGCTTTCGATTCTTCCCGCGCCAGCCTTGGAATTCCTGCAGTTGGAGATCCGGCCGCGGTTCCGGTTCGGTTTCAATCCCTGGGATTTCCGGGCCGTCTTGGCCTTCGCGGGCAACGCCTGGAACGACGCCCAGTTTCATTTCACCGGAACTTGGGAGAAAATCCGCTTCGGGAGCGGGCTTTTCTTCACGCCCTCCGGGCCTTCCTACCGCTCTGGTTACGCCATGCTCTCCATGCCCCTGGGCGACTTGAATTTCGGCCTGCGCGTCACCCACTACCCGAGCTACGGAACGCCGCCAGGACCGGCCCTCCTCCCTTACCTCACTCTGAGCCTTCCCGGCCAGAACCTAACACTGCGCTTTGAGGAAAAGGGCGCCCTCACCCTCAAGGACGTGACGTTCTCCTTCTACAACCTAACCCTTTGCTGCGACCTCACCTTCGGAGGAACCACGGTTTGGACAAAAGAAGGGTTCTCCTACGCACGCTTTTCGATCACAAACATTCCCCTGGGCTGCTGCGGACTCAGCGCGGATCTCGGAGTCACCTTCAAGACGGAGGGGAAAGAAGTGGAATTCCAGCCGCGCTGGAAGGCCCCCTGTGAAGCCTGCCTTACCGTGTTTGGGGATGTTCTTTGGGATAACGAAACGGGGAGCCTCCAGGGCCTGGCGTTGTACGGATACAGAATTCGCTGCTGTTTTGGACCGAGTTGTTGCCCGCCTGGGCCTGGCGGCTCCGTCGAGTTCCTCACTGCCTTCGAGCCCGGGCGCGTCCCTGGCGGGTTTCAAGGGGAGGAGTTCGAATACCTGAAGCTTGTTTTCTGCGGCCCGGCCTGCTGCGGCGGAACGTATAAGCTCGAACTCACCGCCTTCTTCCAGCCGGAAGGCGGACTTTTCGGGCTCTCCCGGTTCCTTGTTTCCGGAATTATTCCACTTCTATCCGGCCTCACCCTTGAGCCGAAAGTGGAGATCCCGGTGGGCGGAGATGTTAGCCTAAGCCTGGGCTGGACTTGGCGCTAATCCGAAAGAAAAACCTCGTGGAATTGCCGCAAAATAGGCCGGTGGTGGCCGGGGATGAGAACGTGGTGATTTCCCAAAGGGTCGCGCAGAAGTTTTTCCAGAGCACCTTTGGGCATCTTGAACCAAACTTGCGTTCGGCAGAGATCCTCCCGGCCCGGCCGCTCCGCAAGCACAGTCCCCTCCACGACAAAAGCTTTTTCCAGTCTCCTTCCGCCCAGCCTGAACAGGGTGTACGGCCCTGGCCGGAGTTCCCCCGCTACCGCAAGCCCGATCCTCGACTCAAAATGCGTGCGCAGGGCAAAACCTTCCACAAGGGAAAAAGGAGCGGTGCAGTGGGCCAAAAGGAGCCGCTCCCTTTTGCGATCCACCTCCGTGGGGTTTGCCAAAAAACCCGGGGAGCCGGTGAGGATTTGCCCGAGCCAAAGGGCCAGGAGGGCAGGGAGATCGCCCTCGCAGCCGGCGGGAAGCCCCTCATCGCTCAGGCGGGCCAAGGCCCAGCAGGCCGTACACCCCTCGGAAAGAAGCCCAAAACAGGCAATGGAGAGGGCGGAAAGCCTATAGTCCGCGATCAACGCTTTGAGGCCGGCGTAAACCCGGCCGGCCATCCGCCGCTCGGCCTCCCCGATTCCCACGGCCTCACCCTCTGGCAAAATTTCGGAATCCGAAGGGGTCCGCTCCCGCAAGGCGGAAAGGGGCACCTCTACAACCTCTAGGCCAAGCTTTTCCCGAAACACGGAAGGATCAGGAGAACTTGCCACAAGCCAGGGCGAAGCCCCACCGATGAGGCCCACGCGTTTCCCCCGAAGCTCCCGGGCAAGGGCGGCTACCCGCGCAAAGCTGAGAAGCTCTTCCCCATCCGCTTCCGTGAGAAGCCAGGCTTTACGGCCCTCTTCTCGGAGCCGCGCCAAGGTTTCCAACGCCGCGGGAAGGGAGTTGTGGCCAAAATGGGCCAAAAGGATAAGGGACTTTTGCACGTTTCCCGCGAATTCCAAGGCCAGGTGCTCGGTGCCGCCGGTGAGAAAAAGAAGGGCTGGGAGGGGTTCGTCCGCGATGGCTTCCTCCTCCCTGGGCACAAGGTTCAGGCCCAGGGACCGGAATTTTTCAAGCACCTTTTCCAAAACAAGGGAGGAATGGCCCGAAAGAACCGAGGAAAGGGGGAGAACCGGAAGCGCGGTCACTAAGGAGAGGTCCATTGGTCCGGGGAGGTGTCGAGGGCGAAGGTGAGGCGAGGGACGCGGCGAATTTGGAGCCGTTTGGCCAAGGCACTCCGCAAAAATCCTGTGTCTTTCGCAAACGCCGCCATCACT
>Ga0065719_106704_pt1 | contig 18184 bp, 19 predicted proteins | sample GBSCel85sediment_FD_59106 | JGI IMG/M metagenome (GOLD analysis project Ga0065719, IMG submission 59106) | Hot spring sediment microbial communities from Great Boiling Spring, Nevada - Cellulolytic enrichment CS 85C v3 (version 3) | ecosystem: Environmental > Aquatic > Thermal springs > Hot... | reverse complement strand
GTTGGGAAGGAGTTCATGTATGCTTTAGCAGTCGCTGATAATGTGGGTGTCGAGGGCTACAATATGCCGTTCCCACCGAACTTCATGGGTATCCTAAGGGTATTCATAGATATAAGTAGCCCTATAGGTGTCGCATTAGCTGTGATGATGTTCCTCAGCTTCGCCCTGAATATCTACATATACTCAGTCCTCGATTTCGTCTTCGCCAGTAGGATAGCTGTCGCTTGGGGTATGGATAGGATGGGGCCTAAGTGGTTCTCAGAAGTACATCCCAAGTGGGCGTCACCAGTCAAGAACTTGATATTCTTCTACGTGACATCTCAGCTCGGTATAGCTTACAATATACTTAGTGGGGCCAGCCCTCTCTCATTCCTGGACTGCCCAGCTACTGAAGGAATATCGTTCTGGCTCATGACAGCAATAGCAGCTCTAATATTCCCCTTCAGGAAGAAGGTGAGATCGATATGGGAAACCTCTCCCTATAAGAACTGGGTCCTGTTGGGCATACCTATAGTATCGATAGCTGCTGTAGTGGATCTCATAAACATAGGGATAGTGGAGTACTTCTATTACACTACACCTGAACTCGGAGCTATAACGATGGAGGGAGTCATAGCCTTCTTATTCGTCTGGATAGGCGGGGTCCTATGGTGGTACTACTGGAGATGGAAGAATAAGAAGGAGGGCATAGATATAGATCTAGCGTGGATGGAGCTCCCTCCAGAGTAATTCTCCCCTTATTTTTTAGCTCTTGAGGGATTTCCCGCATAGATCGTTCGCGAGGATCACTTCTTGAACTCCCTGTGCGATCATCGGATCATCCTGACTCAAACTTCGATGCCTAAGAGCCTCCGAAGCCCTCAGGACATTGTAATAGGGCTATATGATCCCTATCAACCTCAGCAAGACGGGGATCACAGTGGCGCCCCATATCGTCAAGATCGTACCTATGGTCCACCTGAGATTGCTGCTCACTTCAGCTCTGAGCTGGCTCATCTCCCCCCTCAATTGGCTCATCTCCCCCCTCAATTGATTCATCTCCCCCCTCAATTGGCTCATCTCACTCCTAAGCTCCCTTATGTCCTCCTTCCTCGCGATATCAGTGAGGACAGCGTTTATCAAAGCTAGCCTCACATCAGGTTCAGTCACTAGGAGTTCCGCGAGCCTCTTCCTCAGCCTCTTATCGGCTTCTATCTCATCCAAGACCTTCTCTCCGAGCGATTGCACTTATACCCCTAAATCGGGGAGTGGACGCATAATAAAATTTACTGTTGTCTCTGGGAGAGCTCGCTCCTCTCACGATGAGTTAAAGATAAGGAGCTGATAGCGGAGGGATCTAGATCCGCCTCAACCGTTAGATCTCATCGTAATAATAAGTGACACCACTGTACTCATTGAGGAAGCTCCTCTCCAGATCATCCACGGTCAAACTCGAGTAAAAGGAGCAAGGAACATCTCTCCCATCGCTGAAGTGGATAGTAGCCTCGAGGAAACGCCACCTCCCATCTAGGTATATCTGGAGGGCAGCGTGCCCCGGGACGGTTATCATCCTGACCCTGAAACCTGCCGATTTGTAGAGGGAAGCTAGTAGCATCGCGTGATCTTCGCAATCCCCTAGACTATAAGCTAGGAGCTCCACTGGGAATAGGGGAAGCCAAGAGTTAGGTTCATCCACACCGGGGTAAGCGTATTTATGATCTAATGAATAGAAGAGCCTAGCTATCTCATTCGCGAGCTCCACTTCATTCCTAGCTGGGTGATCCCTCAACCACTCGCGGATCATCTCCCTGTAGAGATCTCTGTTGTACGAGAGGTCTCTCCTCACCATCTCAGCGAACATAATCGCTCCAGCTTGTCCATAATCGTTTGAGAGAAACAAAACCCTGAGATCCGATTTGATGATATACCACTCCCTCCATAAGGCTAGTTCGACCTTAAACCAGTTCGTATTGAGCTTCTCATATGCAACTCTCTCATACCACCTCACTTGCTTAGCTGAGGAATGATAACTCTTCAGGAGGTTATATGCATTCAATAGATCATTATAATCCATCTGAAGCTTACTGTATTTACTCATTAACTCACTATATTCGTTCCTCAGGCTCCTCAATTCATTCAAAGTGCTCTCATGCTCTCTCTTGAGCGCATTGAAGTCCTCTTGAAGCTTATTATACTTGCTTGTCAGAGCTTCATACTCGCTCCTCAACACCCTAAGCTCATTCAAAGTGCTCTCGTGCTCTCTCTTGAGTGAGTTATAGCTGGAGTTGAGCGTAATATAGCCCGAGAGGAGGGACTCATGTTCCTCCTTCAGGGAGTCGTATGAAGCTTTGAGCTCCTTTAACTCATTCAGAGCGTCCTCATGCTCTCTCTTTAGGGTATCGTAAGTTGAATTGAGCTTTTTATAATCTGAGAGGAGTCTCTCGTACTCTCTCTTCAGAGATTCATATTCCTTGAGCTCTGGAGAGCTCGTGAGAGCTAGGTAGAGGATAGCTACTGATAGAGCGAGGATCAGGAGGAGCGGGATGTGAGCCCTCATGGTATCACAGCCTCGAGACCTCTCTAAGTATTTTTATCCCCTTCGCACTGATCTTTCACGAGAAGAGGGTCACGTGAAAATCTGGGGTGCGATCTATCTGCATCAACTTATTATTGTATGGGCGTCACGAAGGAGAGTATGTACGCCGCTAGATGTCGCTCTTGCGGGTACGAGACATCAGACCCCCTGGAGTTCAGGTGTAAGTGCGGTTCCCCTCTAGAGTTGATCTTAGATCTCGATTTCGAGAGGGAACTAATAGAGAGGGAGGAACATTCCATTTGGAGGTACTACAAGTTCTTCCCTCACGTGGAGGAGAGAGTGAGCTTAGGGGAGGGATGGACTCCCGTAATAAAGGGGAAAGGCACTCACTTCAAGTTGGATTTCCTCAACCCCACTGGTTCCTTCAAAGATAGGGGTTCCTCCATCCTACTCTCGACTATAGCTGGGAGAGTCAGGTCAAGAGGGTACATAAGCGAGGACTCCTCTGGAAATGCTGGAGCTTCTGTAGCAGCTTACTCAGCAGCATCAGGAATTAGAGCTAAGATATACGTACCTTCGACAGCTAGTGGTCCTAAAGTTGAACAGATAAAGGCTTATGGAGCTGAGTTAATGAGAGTGGAGGGGAGGAGGGAGGATGTGACAGCTGAAGCGATGGCTCATGAGGAGGGCAAGTTCTACGTCGGTCACGTCTACCATCCCGTATACTGGGACGCTATGAGGACAGTAGCATATGAGATAGCTGAGCAGTTCAACTGGAGGCCCCCTAAATATGTATTCCTGCCGGTCTCAGCGGGGACGCTATTGCTCGGGACCATAAGGGGATTCAAGCACCTCCTCGATTCAGGTGAGATAGATGAGCTTCCATTGATAGTCGCTTGTCAGACTAAGCTCATCTCTCCCCTCTATCATAAGCTCAAGGGCTTGACTTATTCCCCACCTAAGATCGTTAAGAGCGTTGCAGATGCCCTCATAAGCCCGAATCCTCCCTTACTCAATTTGATGGTTGAGGAGATCAGAGGGATAGGTGATGCTGAGATAGTCGAGGAAAGTGAGATAGTAGAGGCCCATAGGGAACTCGCCCTCCAAGGCTTATACGTTGAACCGAGCTCAGCAGTAGCTTACGCAGCTTATAAGAAGTGGTTGAATAGTAATAGGATAGATGGATCTTCTCTCGTGATCTTAACGGGGATCGGGTTGAAAGTCAATCTATAAGCCGATAAAGACTCGAGGACTTCATCAAGAAGGGACTCAAAATCCCATTTCCAATCTTCAGGTCGATGGAGGACATCTATATCTCATCATATCTGGCGAGAGAATTTACGAGAGAGGAGGCAGAAGAACTCCTGAATTTAGCAGAGGAGGTGTTAAAATGGAGAAGTAAGTAGATTTAATGATCGAGAGGGCAAGGATGGTGAGAGAATGGGAGGTGTATGTGGAGAGGATAGCTAGAGCTGCTAAGGAATTGATGCCAGATGCTGAAATATACTTCTTCGGGAGCGTCATGAAAGGGGAGGCGACAGGAGGTAGTGATGTGGACATCCTAATAAAATCGAGTAATCTTCCTAAAAGCAATCTTGAGAGGGCGGAGATAAAGGTGAGGATAGAGGAGATGGCCGACCTTCCTGCGTGGGGCGAGTTGAACGGATCTCAACTGGGGTTTCTCTGGGGCTCAAACCTCTTCAGAGGGTGGAGAGTATCGCGAGGAAGACGAAGATCCATGAGATAAATTTGATCCTCAAATCTAGTGCTGGAGAGCTGAGAATCTTAGGATATTAGGGGACCGATCAATTCTGAAAGTAAGCCCGCTCTCCCTATCCTCAATTTAATATCGGACCTCCTGAAGGAGCTGCTCTCATGAGTAGTAGGGGGAGAAGGGGGCTGACACCAAAATAACTTGGAGTAGCATCTCACGGTCATCTAAGGGACAGGGGATCGATTGGGAGTGAGCTAGAATGATAGAGGTCAGGAGGTGCGTTACGATCCCGGAGATCCCCCTCAAGTAGAGGAGGCCTGATCTCAAGCAATCGATATATGCGACTGAATTAAGACCCCCATATCTCCCTAATCGAGTCAGCTTCTCATGGGCTTCGAGTTAAGCTATGATCCCCAAAGGAGCATTTTCATCCCTCAATCTTCGAAGGGTCTCTGAAGGGATCAAGTTATTTATATTGCGAGGGGTAGTGAGGTCGAAATGAGCGGAAGAAAAGAAATACTGCACGTGCTCTCAGTGACTACCCTAGCCTCTTTCCTCACTGGGATAAACGCTAGGATATTAGTGGTCGGGATACCCGAACTAGCTCACTCCCTGGGAGCTGATGTCGAGCAAGTGATATGGTTGACTCAAGCTTACATGCTCGGCTCTACAGCTGTACAACTAATCGTCGGGAGCTTGAGCGATATCTATGGGAGGGTGAACCTCTTCTCAATGGGTTTCGCCCTTTTCTCCCTATCCTCTCTACTCTGCGGCTTCTCCTCTAACGTATTTCAATTGATCTCCCTGAGGCTCTTTCAAGGGATCGGAGCCGCGTTCCTCATTAGCCTGAGCTTAGCGATAATAACAGACTCCGTACCGAAGGATCAGTTAGGGACATGGATAGGGGTCAATCAGATAGCCTTCAGGCTCGGTTCCCTCATCGGCTTGACTTTAGGGGGTCTGATAATAGATAATTTGGGTTGGAGGTGGGTCTTCTGGGTTCACGTGCCCTTAGGGCTCATCTCAGTGTTCTGGTCTAGAATGAGACTCAAAGAAGTTTATAGGCCAGTTAAAGCGAGAGTAGATTATCTGGGGTTCCTTTCCTTCACTTCTGCAGTCTCATTAATCCTCCTATCCCTCACGCTCGCTGCATACGGTAGTGCTTATTTGGGAGCATCCCTCATCCTAGCGTCCCTCGGATCCCTGATAATCTTCCTATTCATCTATTGGGAGCTGAAGTCACCTTCCCCCGCTCTAGATCTGAGGATCTTCAGGGAGTGGCAGTTCACCGGAGGCATAGTAGCTCAATTCCTCTACTCCCTGGCCTTCGGCTCTGTCACAGTACTGCTGGTCATCTACCTCTCAGTAGTTAAGGGATTGAGCGCATCCTCAACTGGAATGCTCCTCCTCCCATTCGAACTCGCATTCCTGATATTCGGGACTCTGGGCGGCAAGCTCTCCGATAACTACGGCTATGCTCCTATAACACTGCTAGGCCTCGCCCTCTCCTCGACTTCCCTCTACATGATGTCCCTTTTCTCAACACAGACATCCACGAGATTCATACTCTCGACGATGTCCCTCTTAGGTTGTGGCGCTGGTCTCTTCGTCACCCCTAACGCTAGTTCGATAATGATCGGGGCCCCTCAAGAGAGGAGGGGAGTTGCCTCATCCATAAGGACGTTATCCTTCAATGTGGGGTTTGCCGCTAGCTTAAACTTGAGCGTCCTTCTGATGACGGGCTTCATCCCATATGACTTAGCCTCGAGGCTCATAGCTGCTGAGTTAATAGATCTAGCTGATCTGGGAAATGTGAATCTCCTCTCGAGGGCTCTCAGTGAGACCTTCAAATTCCAGTCTATCGTAATGGCATCAGCGATGCTCTTCTCGGTCTCGAGGCTCCCCTTGAAAATTAGAGCAATTCGACCATCAGAGAAGGGATCTCTCGAGAGATTCGAGGTCAAAGATAGTTCTAGAGCATCCATTTTTCATTAAAGGGACACCTTGAGCTGGGAAATCTTTCAAGTATTGATAAGCTAGGAGGAGCTCCATACCGCATGCTACACCTACTACAGCTTCATAATTCATCCTCTCTATTATCTTAGGTATGCAAGATCCCCCCGGGACTACGTAGACATCGTATCCCCTCCCCTCAGCGAGTTCGCTAGCTCTCCTTATCAGACAATCATCAGAGCACCTCCCGCAAACGTAAGTAGATAGATCCTCCCTGAACTCAGCTTTACATCTCGAGTCCATGTACTTCCTAGAGCAATGGGGGAGGAAGAGGGCCTTCCTCCTCACCCCCTCGAACTTCTCTCTGTTCATCTCATTGAGCATGAATATCTCGAGAAGGTCTTCAACGAGAGATATAGCTTTCTCTAAGTCGAGTCCCGTTAGTTCCTCCAGTTTGAAGAGCTTCACTATCCTCCTAGCTGTAGAAGTCAGCTTCCTGTGGATCCTAGCATTATAAGACGCTTTGATTATCTCCGAGAGGAAGCCCTTAGGTAGGGATGAGAGGTCGAAGTTGAAGTTGTAAGGCATCCTCAATAAGGACTTGATAAAGATAAATCCATTTCTATTCATACCTCTACGGTATAAACACAAGTCCTCAGGCCACCGTACATGACTTCAAGTTTCTTAATGACCTCGAAGTTATCTCGAGCGTGTCTCTCGAATATAGATGTCTCAGAAGTTATCAAGACCATCCTCTCCTTAAGTATCGAGCTAGCGGCCTTGAGGAATTCAGCATAAATTTTCTCTATGGTCCCCTTCCTCCCTATCCTCAAGCCATATGGAGGGTTAGTCACGATGAAATCCACGCTATCGAAGTACTCCCCTATCCTCTCAGCGTAGCCTCGAATGAACTTAGGGTATATGCCAACGTAACTAGCTATTAGCTCAGCTCCCTCTATATGCTTCCTGAACTTCTCGACGCCATATAGCTTGAGCTCGACATCTCTCTCCTCAAACCTTGGGAGCTCCCCGAAGAACTTCAGGAAAGCGAAGTCCCTCCTGAACTTGCATACTGGAGTGTTCCTAGCTATCATACCGGCTTCGAAGAGTATAGTCCCGCTACCGCAGAAGGGATCGAGGAGGGAGTGCTCGTGATCCCACTCAGATAAGTAGATTAGTGAGGAAGCTAACGCTGGGTTTAAGGGAGCTGGATGTTGATACACCCTATAGTTCCTCTTATGGAGCCCCTCATCTCCCGTCGTATCTATGCCGACTAATAGCTCGTCCTTTATCAGATCGCACCTCACTATCACGTCCGGCGAATCTAAGTTCACCTTCAGCCTGACCCCCTTGGCCTCGATGTAGCTATCTATGACCGCTTGCCCCGCTACCCTCCCTATATCCACTGAAGTGAAGTTATGCTCCCCCAATCTATTCGATCGGACAGCGAAGCTCCATTCAGGTCTTATGAAGCTGAAATCTATCCTCTTGACTGCTTTATATATTCCATCTAAGTCACTCGCTCTCTCCCTAGCTAATAGGAGCACTACCCTCTCGACGCTCCTGAGGGAGCAGTTCAATAAGGGGATTAAATCATACTCAGACTCGAAGAGCACTCTGCCCCTACCCTCCCTCAATTCAATAACTCTTCCGAGCTTCTTCCCCTCTATCTCCTTAGCTGAGATGAATTCGAGCCCCGGAGTGCACGTCGCATAGAACTCCATCCTATGCAACGCCCCCGGATCTCCCTCACGTATACTCTTCCCAGGGTATCATAGGTGTATCTTTGGAAGAATTTATCGCTTTAATTAACTCTGGGTGTAAGGGCTCGATGTCCTCAGGCAATAGCTTGAGGAGAAGTCCAGAATTCAATCTCACGAAAGTAAGATATCCATCGGTGGGCTATCTCAGATCCTCTATTGAATTATCTATCTCAAACACCACTCTCCATATGAGATCCGGTCTCGCAAAATTCCCTCTGAGGGGATCTGAGCTCGCATTAGAGAAGCTTTTTATCCCATTAATTCCCGGAGGCATATGACTTCCTACGTAGAGACCCTGAAGGTCAGGAGTAGGGAGAGGATCCAAGTGATAGACATAACGGAGTACGTTGAGGCCGCCGTCAGGAGGTCTGGGATAAGCGAGGGTATCTGCTTAGTTCACCTCCCTCACGCTACAGCTGCTTTAGTGGCGAATGAGAATGAGAGGGGCCTCATAAATGATATCATCAAGAAGATAAGGGAGGATTTCATGAGGGAGGGATGGGAGCATGATAAGATAGACGATAACGCTCACGCTCATCTAGCTTCGTCCTTCATAGGGTCTTCTAGAGCCTTTCCAGTCTCCTCAGGCAGGGTCCTGAGGGGGACTTGGCAGAGCATACTCTTGATAGAGTTAGATGGCCCTAGGGAGAGGGACGTGGTAGTGACTGTAGTAGGTTAATCCTTGGGCCTGAACCTCCCCTCCATTATGACTAACTGATTCACTATCCTCTGATCCATCCTAGGTTCATCAGGCATCGTCACCGCAACGACTTCAACGTAATCCTCTATAGGGCTGCCCTTTATCTTCTTACCCAGAGTTTCCTGCACTTGGAATATGCCGGCGCTGTTGTTCATGTGGACCTCTATCCTAATGGGAGTCCTCTCCCCCTCTTTGACGTGCACTTCCTCTATGCTCAACGCTGATACAGTATGTATGTTGACGTTCCCCTTATCGAAAGCCAGCCTCCCCCTACCTTTAGTCATATCCGTACCATCAGCTATGCCCACTATACTAGCTTCTTCAGTCAGATCCCTCGTATCAGCTTCATGCGATACTATACAGTGTAATATGTGCCCTCTGATCTCGTACATCAACTCCTCATCCTCATATATCTCAGGGAGGAGCCTGTTCAAGAGTGGAATCGCTAGATAAACGCTGTACGAAGGGTGGCCCTCTCTGTGGACTTGATTCCCTATATCGTGGAGCAGGGAAGCTGTGAGAACTATCAAACTCGCATCGTCCTCATCACCAGCCCTCTCCTTGACTACGCTCGGCATTATCCCATGCTCTAAGAGTAACTTGAGCATCTTGAGGGCGTTAGCAGCTACAATCTTCGCATGGATCTCCCCGTGATCGTTATAACCGAGTTTCGCTACAGCTATGTAATTCGACATGTCCCAGTCAGCATTGACCTCAGGATCGTCTTTAAGGAGATTCCACATCTTCGAGGCCTTAGGATATCTAGCTAATAGCTCGGAGATCGTTGCCTCCGCTTCCTCCATCATATCGATGTAAGTCGATGGGAGCTCGAGCTCGAACCCCTTCCCAGTATGCACCTTCATACTTCAGTACGCTCCCCCATAATTATAAACTTATTGAGAGAAGTTAAATTTTTGTAACAATCATGTATCGGTATGTTTACTAATGAGAATTCGCATATATGAAAAATTATTAGTTTGTATTGAATCATTCAATAAATTCTTCAAATTTCCCATCCTTATTGATGCTCTACCTTGAATGGGCGTGGTGGGAGTGACATTGAGAGTGTGCGACATCATATCTCTAAAATCTTCCACGAAATATTTATATTTTTAAATCCGCACGGGATTCGGTGGCTCCAATGGGTGAGGCTGAGAAGGAGGAAGGAGCCATTAGGGAATTCAGAGGGATCTCAAAATATCTTGTTATGGCAGTTGGAATCTCGATGATCCTATGGTGCATCCTGGGAGCATTGTTCATAATAGAGACTTATCGCTTCAGGATGGTATTCCTAGCTTTAGTCCTCCTCTTCATGCTCCTCCAATATCCGCCATCTAGAAAGCTCTTCAAGAGCAGAATAGCCCTCATATTCGACTTAATATTAGGATCGCTTGCAGTAATTTCAATAGCTTACGCTGTATCTGATGAGTACTACGTCTACAGATCGACAATACCGAACTTTTACGACGTGGTCTTCGGGATAATTCTCCTCATAGTATTGATAGAAGCTACAAGGAGGTCTTTTGGGAGGGTATTCACGATAATAGTGATCTTCTTCATAGCTTACATGTACTTCGGTTACTACATACCGGGTCCGCTATCTCATAAAGGATACGATATAGAGAGGATAGTCGGGCATTTAGTGATGACTTTAGATGGTATTTACGGCGTTCCTCTCGGTGTAGCTGCCTCTTATGTATCTCTATTCGTTTTATATGGGGCCTTAATGGATGCAGCTGGCGCTGGAAGCTTCTGGATAGATTTGACGACTTCTTTGATGGGGAGGAAGTCCTCAAGCGCTGGAAGGGGCGCTGTATTAGCTACAGCTCTCTTAGGCGGACCTCAGGGGAGTGGAGTCGCTACGACTATGTCCCTAGCTCCCGTCCTCTGGCCCACCCTGAAGGAAGCTGGATATACAGCTGAGATGGCCGCTGGCTTGATCTCAGCTGGTGGTATAGGTGCGGTGATATCTCCTCCCCTCATGGGGGCTGCCGTCTTCCTGATGATGGAGTTCCTCGACGTGAGTTACTGGGACATAATATTGATGGTACTTATGCCCACTGTCTTCTACTACGTAGCGATGTTCTTCATGACGGAAGTTGAAGCGAGGAAGTACAAATTCAAGCCCCCTGAGATATCCGCACCCAGTCTTAAGCAAGTCCTCAAGACAAAGGGTTACCATCTACTCTCCTTAATAGTTCTAGTAGTTTTAGTCGGGCTCGGTAGATCTCCAGCGACGGCCGCGTTATGGGCGATACTCGTGGTGATACTCACAAGTTTCCTGAGCAAGAATAGAGGGGATTGGCTCACCCCTAGAAGGCTTATCTCAGCTTTTTATGATGCTGCGAAATCATTCGTCTCAATAGCCGTTCTATTGACTGCTGCAGGGATAATAACAGGTGCTTTCACCCTGACGGGACTCGGTCTCAAGCTATCCCATATGATAGTAGAGTTAAGTGGTGGTATCCATATATTCGTCATGATACTTGCGGCGATATCCTCAATAATAATAGGGCTCGGCCTTCCCATAACGGCAACTTACGTCGTCTGTGTCCCGATAATAGCTCCAGCTCTCGTTCATGTGGGCATACCTGCTCACGCAGCCCATATGCTCATATTCTATTACGCTGTCCTATCTGAAGTCTCGCCACCAGTGGCTCTCTCACCCTCAGCTGCTGCAGCGATCACGGGGGCAAATGCCTACGGGGCGATGATGCAAGCTTGGAAGTATACTCTGCCCACATTCCTCGTGCCCTTCATGTTCTCATCGAATAAATTAGCTTCAAACTTATTGATAGTGGGCTCGGATCCAGAGGGCTTCCTTATCGCGACATCAGTCTCAATAGTTTCCCTGTTCCTCCTAGCTATAGGCAGCATAGGTCACATCGGAGTAGATCTCTCAAGAATTGAGAGGTTCTTACTAATAGCATCAGGCTCCCTCCTCGCCTTCTGGATATTCTCGATTTGGGCGATACCATTCTACATAATTTCAGCTGTGATAATAGCCTTGAGGTCATATAAGGGAATGAAAAGTTTAATGCAAAAACAGTAAATATTTTTTATTCACAATGAGATCTCCCTAACATAGTAATATTTATAAGTATCACTGGTTTAAGGAGTGGGCCGAGGTGGTCCTATGGCGAGAGGTATATCGAGAGGGGCCCTCGCCCTAATAATAGTCGTTATCTTAATTATCTTAGTAGCCCTCGGCTATTATCTCACGCTTCCAGCTCCAACGACAACTCCAGTAATGCCCACTGAAACAACCCCAACAGAGACCACTACGACTACGAGGGAAAGATTATCCTTCAGCATCGCAACAGGGACGACGGGAGGTGTCTGGTATCCGCTGGGCGGAGCGATAGCTGGAGTGATAACGAAATACGTCCCGGAGACAGAGGCGACAGCTGAGGTGACGACAGCAGCAGGAGATAACCTCAGGCTCTTAGTGAGTGGGAAAGCTGGTATGGCTTTCTGTTACGATTATCACATAGTACTGCTCAATCAGGGCAAGTTCCCCTTAGTATCTGATAAGCCTGAGCCCGTGAGACTTTTCATGGCTTTCTATGAGCAACCCCTCCATGTAGTGACGTATGAGGGTTCCGGCATAAACTCACTATATGATCTCAAGGGCAAGAGGGTTAGCACAGGCCCTCCAGCTAGCGGTACTGAGGAGCAGGCCTTATACGTACTATCAGCCTTAGGGATAGATCCCGATAAGGACTTCATAAGGGAGAGGCTTTCACCAGCTGATTCAGGGTCAGCTATGAAGGATGGGAAACTAGATGCCTTCTTCTGGAGTGGTGCTGTGCCCACTTCCTCAATAGTCGATTTAGCGACGACACCAGGTTTCAAGATAAAGTTCATACCGATCTCAGGTGAGATAGCCGATAAGATAATCCAGAAGTACCCAGCAGTATTCCATAAGACGAAGATACCTAAAGGCGCGTATCCTGGGCTAGAGGAAGATGTGGAGACTATAGCTATTACTGCCGTACTCGCTGTGATGAAGGACTTCCCAGAGGATAGATTATACGAGATCGCTAAAGCTATATTCGGCCACTTGGATGAGCTCGCAGCGGCTTGGAAGAAGGCATCTCAGCTAACGCCCGAGCTAGCTTATATGCAAGCTAGTGAGGAAGCTCGCAGCTACATACATCCCGGAGCTGAGAAGTTCTTCAAGGAGATGGGAGTGATAAAGGGATAGATGAAGTGGACAATCCCAATAATCTTTTTTCTCTTATTCTCCCATTACTGTCTGATACCTGAGTGTTATTTAGTTACGCTCCTAGATGTTGAGAGCGGCAGGCTAATATATGCTTCCTGCTTGAGTGAGGGAGAAGTTATCATCTATAAGTGGAAGAACTCCCTCTTCGGACTGAATGTGACTGAAACTTTCTTGGTAAAGGAGGGATCTTTTGAACTCTTCGAATTAGTTTATGAGGATCCTAACGGTGGGGAGGAGCCTCAAGTCGACCCTGAGGAATTGGGTCACCTCTGCCATGAGGGAGGGCCTTTCCGCGCTTCCAATATCTCTAAGTCCTACTCCGAACTGGAGTTCATGGTGGGGAGGATCGGTAAACCCAGGATAATAATTAACGATCGCCTCATAGACTTGGAGGAGGAAGTGGGATTCGGGGGGAGGGTGAGGATGAGGGTTCTAGATATCCCGAGGCTCCTCTATATAGTCTCGAGTCGTTGAAGCCTTGAGCGAGGTGGTATTATGAGTTATGAAGTAATCGTGAGGGTAAAGGAAGTCAGGGGGAGATGTGCCGCTGGTTACTCTGAGGGGGATTCCTTCTCTATAGTAGGATTTCGCTTAGAGGGATCGAAAATATGCATACATGCTCTCTCCTCTATGTTGACACTCCTCAGCCCCTTCCTGAAGGGAGTCAAGCCGGAGCTCTTGGGGATAGGGAGCGGAGATCTAGGTTACGTGCAATGCCCCGACCCGGGGCCCCCTTATACTTGCGGCGGCACCGTTATCTTCGAGCTCGAGAGGAAGCTCAGGGATTTTTAATATAGCGATATGATTGCGGGGGTCGATTTGATAAGGGCGGTCTCCTTCGACCTATGGTTCACTCTCATATGGGAGACTAAAGAGGATGAGGAAATATACGTAGGGATGAGAGTTAGAGCGATCAAGGATTTCCTCAATAGCTTAGGATATGATATAGAGGAGGGAGTCATAAGGGAAGCTTACGCAGCTACTAAGGACTTCAGGATGTTAATGCCCGCGAAGGACCTGCTGAGCATGATCCTAATGAGCTTGGGCATGAGCTTAGATGATCTAGATGCTCTAGTCAGAGCTTATGAGGAATCCACGGATGGCTTCACCCCTAGGTTGAATCAAGAAGCCCCTGAAGTACTGAGGGAGCTCAAGAGGAGGGGGATGAAGCTAGCGTTAGTGACTAATACGTCTTTCTCAACTAGGAGCATAAGGGGGATACTTAAGAACGTAGGATTAGATTTATTCGATGTCATAATATCATCATCAGACATAGGGTCGGTCAAGCCTCAAGTTGAGATCTTCAGGACTCTCAAGAGTGAATTGGGATTGGATGGAGATCAGATAATCCACGTAGGGGATTCTTGCTATCAGGACGTCATAGGGGCGATGAGATCGGGGCTCAAAGCAGTTCATTACACGAAGTTAGCTGATCTCAGAGGATCTAAAGTGAATTGCGGGAACTTACCGAGGATAGAGAGTCTTTGGCAGCTTCTGGAGATAGTTGAAGCTAATAATCCTCTCTAGTCAAGAGCCAGGGATTCCCGATATGTATCCTCGTGAGCCCCTCATCTTTCGCTGCTTTCAGAGCTTCCGTAGCNTGCTTNCTACTGGTATTCGGGAGATCCGCCATTAAATAGCTCGGATGGAATGCTAGAAGGCTGTAAGGTGTGTCCGGATTTATGGAAGCTATGAACTTAGCTATCATCCTCACTTCCTCCTCATCGACGTATCCCGGGACTAATAGAGTGCTAGCTGTGAATAGAGGGACCTCAGGCCTCTCTAATGAGAGCTTCAGAGCCATAGCAGCGTTCTCATAAGCTTTCCCTATATCCCTACCGGTCAGGGCTAAGTAGACGCTCGGGTTCCATGCTTTGAGATCGAATTTAACTATCCCCCCGCTCCTGAGGGAGCTGTTGAGGACAGCTGCCATCGTCCTCTGATTCAGATGACCGTTCATCTCCCAGCATATCCTCATTATCTTCCCCATTTTCATCAACTCATTCGCTACTAAGAGAGCGTTAGATATCTGAGGCGATGGGTCCCCGCCGAAGAAACAGACGCAAGTGACCGGCCTCCTCGAGGAAGCTTTGATGAGCTCCCTGAAGTTCACTATAGGCCTCCTACTTACAGTAAGATCTCTAAAGAACCAGTTCTGGCAGAAGAGACAGTCTAGATTGCATGCTCCGTAGAAGACCGCTAAGTTATAGTATCCGAGCTCAGTATCTTTCCTCACAGACCATTTTGGGTAGCCCATGCCAGTTGACGCTGGGCAGAACCAATGGGCGACGCAATTCGTTGGGATCGGATCGTAATAATATTCTAAGATACCGCTCTCAGGGGATCCAGCTAAATTAACGAGTCTCCCATTATCGTTCATCACGATCCCACAATAACCGAGCTTACCATCTGGGATCATGCACTCAGAATCGCAGAGCCCGCACTTAATCCCTTCACCTCTAGGAGGTTCGGGCGGCAGGCCTATCCTAGCTCTCTCCCTCCTATGCGTTGAGAGAGCGTATTCAACTGATTTAGGATCGCTTCTAAGGCACTCGAGGCAGACACCTATGGCTCTAGCTATGAGGGGTGAGGACCTACCGCATACCGCGCAACTACCCATCCTGATAATTGCCCAGGGGGGATTTAAATATCTCGAGTGATCGCCGCTCAGCTCAACTACCGGTCCACTCGATAGAGCTCCTACGAGAGGCCTCTCCCTTAAAAATTTGATAGAAACCCTTTTATTTAAGTTAATTTGTATGATCATGATGCCGGATATATTCGATGTCTTCGCTGAGAGGAGGTCTGTCAGGAGCTACACGGGGGAGGAGATAAGCGAGGATCATCTCAACGTGATACTAGAGGCTGCGTGTAGCGCCCCATCAGCTGGAAACTTACAAGCTTATGAGATAGTCGTGGTGAGAGATCCGGATAGGAAAAAGCTCTTAGCTAGAGCTTCATACAATCAGAACTTCATGATAAATGCTTCAGTCCATCTAGTATTCCTCTCAGTCCCGCAGAGGTCCTCAGTGAGGTACGGGAGGAGGGGGGCTGAGCTCTACTCCCTTCAAGATGCTACTATAGCCGCTACTTTCGCGATGTTAGCGGCTCATGCCTTAGGTTACGGGACGTGTTGGATAGGGGCTTTCGATGATTCGAAGGTGATGGAAGTCATAAGAGCCCCTGTAGATAGGAAGCCCGTGGCTATAATAGTGATAGGGAAAGCTAGAGAGATCGAGAGGCCCACTAGGAGGAGGAAGATGGAGAGTTTCATCTTCTCCGAGATACATGGAGCTCCTTTCGTGCATAGACCTACGATGCCGAAGTTACTGAGGGAGGGGTGTTGATAGGGAGGGCCCAGATAACTATCTACTATGCGATAGCAGGAGCCTCAATAGGAGATCTGATCTGGATCCTGAACTCTATGGAACTCCCGGTCCTCGAGATCTATGTCTTAATAGCATTAGCACTATCGATCCTGACCTTCCGATATGACCTGGAGGAGATACTCATCTATCTTTTTCTCTTCATCTTCCCCCTCCTCATCGTTCAGCTCCTCTTGAGCTGGTGGTATCTGATGGGGGTTGAGAACGCCCTCGAGTTCAGGTTCCTCTCCAGCTACCTCCTGACTACTTCTGTGTTGAGCTCCCTCTTGATCTTAGTATCTTCCCTCCTCTTCTCCCTCCTCCTCAAGATATTGAGCGAATTCATAAGCATCAGTCGCTGACGGAAAAAGGTTATTAGGCTCTCCCTCATGATCTCCAGGATGAAGATAGTTGGAGAGGCCGAGCTCCCCCTACATGAGGGGAAAGCTCCTCCCTGGCTCTACTCTAGGATGAAAGCTCTGGGGAGGGAGATAATAAGGACTATAGTGGATGAGTTCGGTAGGAGGGAGTTCTTACTCAGGATGAGCGATCCTTACTGGTTCCAATCCTTAGGTTGCGTCTTAGGATACGATTGGCACTCCTCAGGCGTTACCACTGTCCTGACAGCTGTCATAAGGGAGGTCCTAGATGAGGAGGATCTGGGGATAGCTCTCTGCGGTGGGAAGGGGAAGAAGGCTTTAGAAACTCCTGATGAGATAGAGAGGAAGGGAGAAGCTCTCTCCCTGAGATACCACTCTATAGAGGAGCTTAAAAGGGTGAGCAGGCTGACAGCTAAGGTAGATAATGCAGCAGTTCAAGACGGCCATACTATATACCATCACGCCCTCCTCTTCACTGAGGATGGTGAGTGGGCAGTGATACAACAGGGGATGAACGTAGAGAGGAAGACAGCGAGGAGGTATCACTGGATCTCATACGAGCTGAGGGGGTTCCTAATGGACCCCCATCATGGTGTGATAGCTGAGAGCAGAGAGGAAGTCCTGAACTTAGCTGCTGAGGAATCTGAGGAGAATAGAAGAGCTTCCTTAGATCTGATAAAAGAGGGTAGACCTAAGCTAGAGGGATTGATTGAGGAGATGAGAGCCGGGCCTTTGAGCCCCTATCTAGGGGTGAGATACCTCAAGATGCCCCTCAAGATAGATTGGAAGGCAGTTGAGATAGCGAATCAGATGGATCCGAGGGATTATGAGGAGCTCTTACTGATAAGAGGCATCGGGCCTTCCTTACTCAGGGCTCTCTCCCTCGTAGCTGAGGTAATTTACGATGCCCCAGCGAGCAGGAGGGATCCAGCTAGGTACAGCTTCGCTTTCGGAGGTAAAGATGGTGTGCCCTTCCCAGTCAGGCCCAAGCTAATGGATAGAGCTGTAGAGGTCCTACGCTCCGGGATAGTTCAATCCAGGCTATCGGATCATGAGAAGAGGGAAGCGCTACTCAGGCTCTCGAGTGGATTGAGATGAAGGGGCTCATAATACTCTTGCTATCTATAATCTCGATATACAGTGCGTTCGGATCCTATCTCTCCGAGATGGAGCTCATCTGGGAGACCTCTAAGAAGATCGATGTACTGAGGAATGAGATAAACTATTTGAGTATAAAAGCCGATCTGAGGAGGGAAGCGATAGCTCCTCTCGTCTTGAGGCTCTTCAGTTATTCTAAGGAGGGAGACTCGATTAAGATATTCTTCACGGGGGATGAGATATGGAGCGGAGACCTCAAGGGCTTGAATTTCACATATGACTTGGAGAACTTCGGTCGGATCAGATTCAAGCTTGAGGACAGCAGAATAGTCTCAGAGATAGAGGGGATGCCTTACAGGTACACTCTCAAGAGCTTCTACGAGGAGGAACTCGCTTACGTAGTTCAAGATACCCTCGATATCATCGGGAGGATAGAGAAAGCGATAGAGAGGGATAAAGCCAATATAT
>Ga0065719_100567_pt1 | contig 18201 bp, 26 predicted proteins | sample GBSCel85sediment_FD_59106 | JGI IMG/M metagenome (GOLD analysis project Ga0065719, IMG submission 59106) | Hot spring sediment microbial communities from Great Boiling Spring, Nevada - Cellulolytic enrichment CS 85C v3 (version 3) | ecosystem: Environmental > Aquatic > Thermal springs > Hot... | reverse complement strand
GTCAACATACTCCCGAAAACCCCTCACGACAAACTCAACCAATACTACTGGAACTCCGACGTAGTCATAGATAGATTCAAGCTAGGATCCCTCGGGATGGTCTCCCTAGAAGCAATAGCTTGCGGCAGACATAAGTCAATACACGTATACTCATGCTAGGGTATCACACAATAGATTACAACCGAAAGCTTCGTTCTTTAGGGCGGGGAGGAGGTCAGCTGAATAATTTACGGAAATCATGGTAAGCCAACGGTAGGTTGAGAAGTATTAGTGTTGAATAGAGCTCAAACTTAACCCTGTTTCTTAGCCCATCAATCAACCCATAACCTTGGAGTTTCTTGTATACCGCGTAACCAATCATGCTCAAGATTCTTACTAGAATTCCCGCCAAGAATAACCTAGTGTTTATAAGTATTAGTATGGGTCCTAGGTAAAGGGACGCGAGCAGGAGGGCGTTAACGAAATGCTTAACCAACTCTCTCAGAAACACTCGCTTGGAGAACTTGAGCGAGCCATCCTCAACACACTCAATTAAACGTCTCAACGCTTTCTTCCTAGCAGACCTTAAATATCTCTTAAATGACGTCTTCCAGTATATATCGCTTGGTTCACCCCTAACGTTAACGTCGTAGATAGGTAATGTTTTTCTAACTACGTAAGGCATGTACCCCTTACTATACGCTCTAAGAGCGTAGAGAAAGTCCTCACCAATATCCACGTCCTCATCAAATCTCTGTAAAGAAGCTAATTCTCGAGATATTATCGTGAAACCCATACTCACGTGAAGTCGAAGGTATTAAGTCTTCCGGCGATATGCTGGTTTCGTTAAGCTGTAGCTCGTTAACGAATTTATGAAGTTCTTCAACATTCTTGAAGAACCTAAGAGGAATAACTATATTTATAGGCGTGCCCTTCTCCTTAGCTAGCTGCGTGATTAGCTGGAAAGCGCTTGTTGTCGCTACAATAACGTCCGAATCAACAAACAGTATGTAGTCTACGCCAGTTGAGAGGAGTTTCTCGATACACACGTTCCTAGCTTGAGGTATGTTAGTTCCTGCAGCTACCAGAACCTCAGAAGTTAAGCCAGGGTTATTCTTGAAGACTTCGTGAACGATTTCTAGAGTATTATCTGAGCTACCCCCATCAACGACCAAGTAGAAAATCTTTTCCTTAGGATATTCCTGCATTAACAGGAAATTAAGTACGTAATTAATGATTATTCCAGAGTTAAGGGTTAGGATGCAGACACCAAGCCTTGGTAAATCATCGTAATCCATAATCAATCTCACTAAGTCCCGTCTACCCTTAAAGCATATAAATACTTTTCTTCCCATTCACACACTTACATATCTCGTAGTTTAAGGTCTTGATGATTTGGTCTGCTATGTTCTCTTCTCTTAGTAGGAAGCAGAAGTCGCACGCTAGGTTGCTTGCGTTAGCTTCACCCGTAGCTATTTCCTTAGCTTTCTTATCTAACGCTTCCTTAAGTCTCGGTANNGTNATNAANTTCTCCAACATCTTAGGTCTCCTCCTCTTATTCACCACGTAATTCACGAGTGGTTGTGAGATGCCGAGCATTCTCGACGCCTCCAACTGAGTTAGCCCGTAATCCCTCACCAACCTCTCAGCTAGGTAAAGCCTGATCGCCGGCAACACGCTCTTCACGTAAACCTCGCAGTAAGACCTCATCCCCTTAACCACCAATAACTTAATTATTACTCAACACTTAAATACATTTTAAACCATCGAACTAAGATTAAGAATAGCTAAAAGNAAAACCCCTCTTAGACCACCTTACTCAATCACCGCGCTACGTTACCTTAATCCTGACTGCATCTATTTAAAAGCTTGAAACACTATGTTAATTCGGGCGTAATAATGTTTGAATCACCCCAAGAACATACAGACTTAGTATTTTCTTTTAAAGCAATGCGTAGGGGGCTCTTCCTCGTCATCCTCGGAAATCTTCTTCTCAGCGTGGGCACCGAGACGATCACTAACCCGGTGTTAGCGGTGGCTTTCCTAGGTACTGAGTTAAGGAACTTCGTTAATCTCGTGTTAGTGTTGGCGGGTGTGGTATTGGCTCTCGTAGGGTTCTACTTCATGTTCGTGCCCGGCGTCACGGACCTTAAGGAAAGTGACCCGGATTACGCAACACCCGCACTACTAATCGAGTACGGGTATATGTTCGGGCTCATACTATCTATTTTCGGGATACTATCTGCTTGGTCGGTAATCGGTTTATTAATGCTGGTACTTAGCCTAGCACTACTCGTAATAGGGATGATCGGGATGATAATCTTATGCTTCAGACTATACTACAACGAGGAGAGTAATCTCTACATGATTGCCGGCATCATATTCGTAATAGGGATCTTCATAAACGTAGCGGCACTCATCTCCTACATCCTAATGTACCTAGCTCTAGGNAAAACCATCAGGAGATACAGCACATCAAAACAACTAACGTGAAGTAGCNGTCAACCCACGCAAATATCGTAGCAAGNCTNAGGAAAAGCTATCAGTAGCTTAACATCTAGCTATCTACACTAGACTATCTCTTTATATTTTGTCTTAAGTATTGTTGTGTGGTGTGTCATGAGTGCTGAGAAGTTTAGGGAGGTGTTCAAGTCCGCGTACCTTATGCGTTTAAGCGATAAGAGGAGGATCTCTAGGAGGAGTGTGGAAGACCTAGCCAGGCTCGCGACGCTGGGTAGGGAGCTTCTCCCCCTATATCTGGAGGTGATTGAGTGGAGAGGGTTTCAAAGAGTTTTGATGTTGAAGGTTTAGGAGAATTGGCTGAGAGCTTATACGTAGAATTCGAGGAAGAGATACTCCCCAGACTTAAGGAAATTACCGAGGAAACTAAGAGATACCTCTACTTAATTGCGTGGCTTAACACAAAACTTGAGGGGAGGGGTATCGGGAGAATAATTATTACAGGAGGTTTCGCCGTGGAAGTCTATACTGGAAGGATCTACAGAACCATGGACGTAGACGTAATCGTCGAGGGAATTAACGCCGGAGATCTCGTAGAGAGATTTCTTAAGAAGTTTTCCGAGAAGATCGCGAGAGGGTTCCTACCGAGATACGAGCTCCTCCAGCTAAAATCCATAGATATGGTGTCAGTAGTTTATGGGAGGAAGATACAGCCCACAAAACTAGTCGTGGAGGACTTCCACGTGTACGTAGAACCTGTTGAGGAGCTAGTAATTACGTACCTTGCAGGATGGAAATTCTGGGAATCTACGGAGGATAGGGATAAAGCTTATTGGTTGTACGCTTTATGGAGTGAGAGGATAGATCATGAATATCTTGAGTCTAGAGCTGTGGAAGAGGGAGTTTATGATTACCTGAAGACATTGCAGGGCATGCTGAAGACGCTAGGGACATCGCGTAATGGTTGAGACTGCAAGGAATTTTAAATAGGGTCTTTAATTAAAGTTATTGGGTGAGGGGCCGTAGTTTAGCTTGGTAGAATGCGGGGTTCGGGTCCCCGTGGTCCGGGGTTCAAATCCCCGCGGCCCCACCAAATAACTCATATATCTAACTCTCAATAGTACTAGTTAATTGGTATATCAATACATGTACAGGTATCCTTACCGGGGGCCATCCCCTCGACCTACGTCAACGACCAGCTCCAAGCTGTAGACTCAACTTAGTAGTAGTGCTCACTATAATCATTATTCCCTAAAGAGGTGTTGCACTAAGTAATTGACGCTATGTTGAGTATCTAGAGATCTATACGTTTCCAGCAACTTCCACTAAGCTATCATTAAAGAAGTTTGAAAAGGCCCTAAAAAGCTAAATGAAGAGTAGAGTTACAGCTGTTTGAAATAGATGTAGATTACACTTTATCTTTTTAACAGGCTTTTAATGGGTTTACAGCTCTCTGATTCTATATGATTTGTATTTCACTTTGCATGCTTGATGCTTGCAGAGTATATTACGATGTGAATCCACACTTCAACACTCCATCAAGTACTGAAACACTCTTCTATTAGTACCCAAGCCTTTGGAGCCGGAGTTCCCGGGGATTCGAAATGCTATTCAGTCTTTTGCTATACCAAGCGCTGAAATGTCTGTGACTATGTCCATATATAGAACAGGTCAATAGTAAATAAACCTGAGATTATATCATAGTTGATTACCTATGCAGGCTAGGGAAGTACATTAAGCCATGGAACCCGCTTAAAGTCTTCGTCAAAGGTAAGGATGGTTTCTATGCCGTAGTGTTTAGCCGTTATCGCAATTAGAGCATCTCCTNGTAGGAGGCTATACTTTCTCACAGTCTCTCCAAGCTCTTTGATACTACCCTTGTCTTCTAAGACTAGTATCCCAAGCTTGTCTATAAGCTCTTCAACATCGTTTATAGCATCACTAAACACCTCTAGACCATACCCCCCTTATGTAGTCCCGTAGCTCGTCTAGTTTCCTCAGTCCAAGTCTTCTCCAAGCTTCGAGCCTTATTAGGGTGAAGATTATCTCGTCGACAATTCTAAGAGTTACTGCAAGATCTTTGCTTTCTATCAGTACTTGTTTTACTTTAGAAGCATAAGGTTCAACGCGATGAAGGTAGTATACAACGGCATTACTATCTAGGAGTATCACTGTGCCTCGGCCTCTAGCATGAATTCATCAAGTAACTCTTTGGAGGCGGGACCTCGTTTTCCATAGAACTCGCCAACTATCTTCCTCCTATCCTCAAACTTCTCAATTCTGATTAGAACCTCCTCACCCTCCTCAAGCTCTATAGGCTCCAAAGGCTTTAACACGCCTTTCTCGTACTTAGCTCTAATAGCTCTAAACATTATCAAGCACCCCGTTCACTCTATTAGCTTTCTTAACTCTTAAATATACGTTTACTCTACTAACACACGACACCTACGAAACTAAACCTTATCTTTAATAATCGTGATACGCTGTGGCATATAGTGTTTACTAATAGCTTTCTCGACAATGTTTACTGAACATCATCTCTGCCTACTTGGCATATCGACTACATGTATACCAGGTAATCCCTGGTATATCTCTGGAGTTCCCGTGGTCCGGGGTTCAAATCCCCGCGGCTCCACTAAGTGCTTCTCCGTGTTCACGTCACCTCTTGTGTGCTAGTCCTACGAGGTCTCTGATCCTCTCATACCCTAGTTCAGAGACCCACTCTCTCAGACCCTCAAGTATTGAGTTAACTACCTCCTTAGGTTTTGCAGCGAGTACTGAGCCTACCTGAAGTGCTCCAGCTCCAGCGAGTATTAGTTCCGCTGCCGACACCCAATCCGTCACCCCGCCAACCCCGATTATCTCCGGCTTGTACTCCCTGTAGACGTCGTAGACTACCCTAACAGCTATCGGGTGTATTGGAGGGCCTGACATGCCCCCGAACACGTTGCTGAGTATAGGCTTCGCTGAGTACACGTCTATGACCATCGCTTTAACAGTGTTGATCAGCGTTAAGGCCTTAGCCCCTCCCTCAAGCGCCTTACCCGACGACTTAAGGTAGTTATCGCTGAACCCTAACTTAGCTATCACCGGAACATCACTTAGTGAGGAAACCGCTTTAACGACCTCGTAAACGTTTGTCGGGTCGCTCCCTATGTCTAGTCCGTAACCCCTTGTGTGAGGACACCCTAGGTTCAACTCAATCATATCCGCGCCAGCGTCCACGGCTACCGCGGAAACCTTGACGAACTCATCTAAGCTTGAACCACCAACACTAACTATCGTCACCAACCCTAACTCCTTACTCTTCCTCACGACCTGAGGTAATGACCCCATACCCGGGTTAGCCAAGCCTACGGCATTTATGTAACCGCCGTTCCTTAACTTAAGTATTATCGGGGGGCCGTACCCCTCCCTCGGCTTCTCGGTGAAGGTCTTAGTCACTACTGCCGCCAAACCATAGCTAGCTAGTTTAACAATGTGTTCGGGGGTGGCTCCGAGAACCCCGCTAGCGTTCATTAAGACGTGCTTGAGCCTAACCCCAGCTAAGACAGTGCTTAGATCTACCTCACGTCCTGAGATAATGCATCACCTCCTCACACTTAAACGCGGGTCCGTCAACACACAACAACTTATCCGTGTTGGGTAGGACGCAGGAACCGCAGAGCCCGACACCGCACTTAACCATAGTCTCTAAAACCACGTAGGTGTTAACACCTGAAGTAACCTCACATAAAGACTTAAGCATACCCTTCGGTCCTACACCGATGATTAAGTCGTACTCATACCTACCCACCAACTCCCTAGCAAGCTCTGAAGCCAGCCCACAGTAACCGATGCTGCAGTCCTCAGTAGCTACGTGAATATACTCAACACCGCTCATGATAGAACCTAAGTTGAAGAGCTCACCCCTCTTCTTAACCCCCCAAACAACCTCGAACCTACACCCCCTAGAAGCTAAGTACTTGGTTATGTAAGGTGTTGGCGCAACACCCGAACCCCCTACCACGAGCAGAGCTGAGGAGCCCTCAACAACCCTGAGAGGCTTGCCTAAAGGTCCTTTAAGACCTACATAGGAGCCCGGACCCAGCCTAGATAAAGCGCTGGTACCAGCGCCCTTAACCTCGTAAATGAAAGATAGCATATCTCCGTCATAGTCGGCCACACTCAACGGTATTTCATCAACCCCCGGCACCCAGACCATGAAGAACTGCGGCGGTTCAGGAACCCTTAAATCACCTAAGGGCTTAACCCTAATCATACGAAACCTGCCGCTCAAGACGTTATTCGAGTAAACCTTAGCAGGCAAAACTAAGTGTTCGTGAGAGTCTCCACCACCTAATCGCGGGAACCCGGACTTACCCACGTGACCCGCCAATATATTGACCCAAGAGTTTTTAAGCTTAGCACGCAATGGCTCGAAACCTATATTTAGGTTTAGGGATTCATATTAGGAAGTCTAGGTGGTTCGATGACGTCCCTCGCAATCAGCGCTTTCCTGGTCGTCTTGACAGCGCTAGCCCCCGTATCGGAGGTTAGGGGCGCTATACCGCTAGCCTATTTCATCGCTCAAGACAGCAATATTAAGTGGTTACTCGTAGCCCTAGCTATCGCGTGTAATTCCCTAATCCCATTCATAGCTCTGGAGTCACTACAGGTCATTGAAAGCGTGTTACTAGGGTCCACCAGCAAGGTTTTGAGCGGCGTTAAACAACTATATTCCCGCTTAGTTAGCCGGGCNAGGAGNGAGGGGGGTAAGTACTTGAGGAGGTGGGGGTACTTAGGTTTAGCGGTTTTCGTGGCGATACCGCTACCCGTGACCGGGGCTTGGACCGCTTCGTTAATAGCTCACGTNTTCGGGTTGAGTAAGCTGAGGGCTTCACTAGCCATAGTTGTTGGGGTGGTGATAGCCTCCGTCATAGTAGTGTTGGCTATGGAGGGGGTCTTAACAATAATAAACTTGTTATAGACTCATAAAAGAGTTAAAACATTATAAGAATCTCATCATTAATTAACTACGTATGGCCTTGACTAGTGGAGTAGGAGATGCCTACACTGAGGTTAGTGATTGAGGGCATTGTTCAGGGAGTAGGCTTTAGACCCTTCCTCCACAGGCTAGGGCTGAGACTAGGTGTTAGGGGGTATTTAAGGAACGTCGGCGGCTCTGAGGTAGAGGTCGTTGTCGATGGGGATTACGAGACGCTCGCTCTATTCATTAAGAAGCTGATGAGCGAGAAACCCCCTGCAGCACGTGTTGAGGGCATTGAGATAGAAGTTCTTGAGAAAGAGGGGGGTTTCAAAGACTTCACAATAATGAGTAGCGACGTAAGAGCCATAAAGAGGTCCATGATACCGCCTGACTTCGCTATATGCGATGACTGTCTGAGAGAAGTTCTAGACCCGCATGACAGGAGGTATAGGTACGCCTTCAACTCGTGTGCTTGGTGCGGACCTAGATTCACGATGATGTACAGAGTACCTTACGATAGGGAGAACACGTCTATGGGTAAGTACAGGTTATGTGATGAGTGCTCCGCAGAGTATAGAGACATCGAGAACCTAAGGAGATACCACGCTCAAGGCATAAGCTGCCCGGCTGATGGCCCTAAACTCTGGCTAACCGATAGCACGGGCGCGTTAATCGAGACTAAAGACCCTATCAAAGAAGCTTCTAAACTCATTGATGAGGGAGCTATTATAGCCGTCAAGGGCATTGGCGGCTACCACATAGCTTCCCTAGCCACGGACGACGAGGTAGTCCTTAAGTTAAGGAAGAGGAAGGAGAGACCTACCAAGCCTTTCGCTATCATGGGTCTAGACACGCAGGTGTTGAGGAACGTTGTGTTAATTGATGAGAGAGCTGAGGAAATACTTAAATCACCTGAGAGACCGATAGTCCTCCTCCCAAAGAAAGAAGACTCAAGAGTCTCAAAATACGTCTCCCCAGGCATGGATGTTGAGGGCGTTTTCACGGCATACACGGCACTACACTACCTACTCCTGCTCGACACGAGGGATAAGTTCCTAATAATGACTAGCGGCAACCCTAAAGGACAGCCCATGTGTATTAGCGAGGAATGCGTTTACGGCAAACTAAACAAAGTAGTTGATTACGTTTTAACACATGATAGGGAGATAGTTAACAGAGCTGACGACTCAGTAATGAGATTCACTGACGGAAGACCAGTACTGCTGAGGAGAGGTAGGGGATACGCCCCCACCTGGGTTAAGGTAGGGCGTAAGCTACCTAAGAACGTGATAGCTTTCGGAGCAGAACTACAGTCCGCCGGCGCCGTAGGATTCGAGGACAAGATAGTCTTAACTCAGTACATAGGTGATGCCGACGACCTCGACACGCTGGAGGATCTCTCAAAATACCTTAAGTTCCTCATAACTAACTACAGGGTAGAGTTAAGTAAGTCTGTCGTGGTAGTGGATAAGCACCCGTACTATAACTCAAGTCGTCTAGGGAGGTTCTACGCTCTGGATCACGGACTTGAGTTATTTGAGGTGCAACACCACTACGCTCACGCCCTAGCCACGATGGCAGATCAGAGGATTCTCGGGAAGAACGTGGTCGCCATCGTCGTGGACGGGGTGGGTTACGGCGATGACGGAGCTATTTGGGGTGGTGAGGTCTTGACTATAGGTGAGGACCTAGGTTATAGGAGGGTGGGTTCACTCACGTACCTACCCTTCGTAGGTGACGAATCTACTTACAGACCGGCCAGGTACCTGGTATCGAGCCTCCTCACCTTCATGAACCCGGAGGAAGTTAAGGAGGTAGCCGTTAAGCTAGGTTTTGTTAAGGGGTTGAGGAGTCTTGATGAGGTAGACGCACTACATGCTCTAGTAAGACGCGGTAACTATGTGAGGTCATCCTCAACTGGGAGGTTTCTTGACGCGGTTTCCGCGATGCTGGGTGTTTGCTACGTGAGGACTTACGAGGGCGAGCCGGCCATAACACTGGAAGCCTACTCGCGTGGAGGTGAGGCATTAAGTGATTTAATCGAGGAAATCAAGATCTCGTATTTTGAGGGGACGTATAGAATCGACTTAAGCACTTTCTTGAGCAAGCTGATCGAGACTTTAACGAGCAATGATTTAAGTACGTACCTGAAAGCGAGTGTGGGACGCACCGCTCAGTACGGCTTAGGACACGCTTTAGGGAGAGTGGTGACTAGGGTGGTGGATAGCGGGTTATTCAAGCCAGACTACGTGGTTTTGGGCGGTGGGGCGGCAGTGAATGATTTCCTCGTGAGTGGGGTTAAGGATTCGCTGGAAGAACTGAAAATACCGGTACTCATTCCTGAGAGGATCCCGTTGAATGATGGGGGGATACCTCTAGGGCAGGTAGTCTCCACCCTCTCAATACGGGATTAAATAATGCTTTTAAGCCTTCCCATGGTTATGAGTTGGGATCAAGGAAGGTGTTAGGTTGTGGAGAGAGTTAAGATAATCAGGTACTCGCCATGGCTGGTGCACTTCAACACCGGTGCGTGCAACGGCTGCGATATCGAGGTCCTCGCTTCCATAACACCCCATTACGATCCGGAGAGGTTCGGAGTTAGACTAGCTCCCTCAGTAAGACACGGCGACGTATTAGTAGTTACGGGGGTTGTAACGAAGAAAGCTGCTGAGAGGCTTAAGAGGCTCTACGAGCAAATGCCTGAACCCAAGTTCGTTGTGGCTGTTGGGGCGTGCGCCCTAACCGGAGGAGTTTTTCAGGGTTCCTACCCGGTCGTGGGCGGGGCTGATAAGGTGGTTAAGGTTGACGTGTACGTGCCCGGATGCCCGCCTAGACCGGAAGCCATACTTGAAGGCATAATCAAGCTACTTAAGAAGCTTGAGGGGGGTGACGGCGACGAGTCAAAGCCTGGTTGACTCACTTAAGGAGTACGTGATCAAGTCTTACACCATGAAGCCTAATAGAGTGGTTATTGAGGTGGAGGCAAGCAAGGTTAGGGAAGTATTCGTTAAGTTAGCTGAGGTGTTAGGTAAGGAATCATTCTACCTATCCACCATAGAGGGGACAGACTTCCCCGAGAAAAAACTCATACGCATAGACTACTTCATCAACTTATTTAAGCTTGACACGAACTTGGTTCTCCGAGCATACCTACCCAGAGAGAACCCCATCATACCCTCAGTGATTGACCTAGTTCCGGGCGCTCTAGCAGGCGAGCTAGAGACCCATGACCTTCTAGGGATAATATTCGAGGGGAACACCTACTTAAGGAGGTCTTTCTTCGTCCCTGAAGACATCTCGTCTAAGGGTATTTACCCCCTAAGAAAAGACTCGGGTGTTTGAATTGGTTGAGGCAACACACTTAATCGAGATACCCCTAACTGTTGAGATACCTGTAGGGCCTCAGCACCCAGCACTACACGAGCCCCTGCTACTGAAACTTCACGCAGATGGTGAGAGGGTCATTAAGGTCGATGTCATAACGGGCTATAACCATAGAGGTATAGAGAAGTTTGCTGAGAAGAACACTTTCTATAGAGACATATTCATAGTAGGGCGTGTGTGCGGTATATGCAACGCTGTCCACGCTAACTGCTACGTGAGAGCACTGGAATACATACTGGACGTAGACCCCCCGCCCAGAGCTAAGTATTTGAGGGTTCTGGCAATGGAGTTAGAGAGGATTCACAGCCACATGCTCATACTAGCTGTGAACGCCGAGCTCGCGGGATATGAGACTTTATTCATGTACTTAATGAAGGATAGAGAATACGTCATGAAAGCTAAGGAGATACTCACCGGTCAGAGGGTATTAGCTGATTATATGATGGTCGGCGGCGTTAGGAGAGACGTGGATGAGGTAAAGAAGTCTAGAATACTGGATATCATTCAGAAGGTTGAGGAGAGGGTGAGGTACTACCATAGTGTTTTCCGGGANGACGCGACAATTAATAAGAGGTTGAGGGATACTGGGAGGATAAAGCAAGTTGATGCATTAGCGAATTCCTTAGTAGGNCCCGTGGTCAGAGGCTCCGGAGTCAAGACTGACGCGAGAGCTCACGACAAGTACGACGCATACAACGAGATACCATTCAACGTAATCACGGAAGATTACGGTGATAGCTACGCAAGAGCTATGGTGAGGTTCGGGGAACTCTANGAGTCAATAAATATGGTGAAGTATATCTTGACACACCTACCTCAAGGCAATCCAGTACCTGACGAGAGGANGTTGCCTAGGAGGTTCCCTGAGGGCGAGTCTTACGCGACAGTTGAGGCTCCTAGAGGCGAGTTAACGTACTACGTCAGTAGCTCAGGCNGTGACAAGCCTTACAGAGTCAAGATAAGAACCCCCTCACTAAACAACATAGTTAACTCAACCTTCGCGTACGTCGACCAGATGATAGCTGACGTACCGATNATTCTAGGGAGTTTCGACCCATGCATATCGTGCATGGAGAGAGCGGTGATCACGGATCTAAGGAGGGGGGTCAAGTACCAGATCCCTCTAAAGGTATTAGGGGGTGTTAAGAAGTGAGGCCGGCTCTACTCAAGGAAATCATTAAAGGTATTTTCACGAAGCCGGCTACCATACAGTACCCTAAGGAACAAACTCTTATCGAGCCGGACTTCAGGGGAAGGCAGTACGCGGATTTAAAGAAGTGTATCGGGTGCTCACTATGCGCCATAGAATGCCCTGCGAACGCTATAACGATGGTTAAGATACCGGATGAGTACGTGGTACCTAAAACAAACGCTAGGAGAATATACCCGGTAATTAATTACTTCAAGTGTGTTTTCTGCTATAGGTGTGTCACNGTGTGCCCGACGAGCGCCTACCTAGTCACTAACGAGTACAGGCTCGCTTCATCAGCTCCTATAGACTCCAGTCAGCTTTCTTTATCAACCACTACTAAGGCTGGTGGTGCTTGATGAACCCTGAACCCTACTTAACGGTGGTCTTCTGGGTAATGCCAATCTACCTAACGGCGTTTACGTTATATTCTGTGAGAGCTGTTAAGGGTCCTACAATACCTGATAGTGTGCTAGCTATAGACGCCATGAGTTACGACCTGGCTGCCTTCATAACGATCTTAAGCATACTCTTCCGATCCCCTATCTTAATCGCGGTAGCTATAGTCTTGGCTTTATGGGTGTTCGCTCTAGACATATACGTAGCTAAGTATCTTGAGTCTAAAGAGATGGGTGAGTAGCCGTGTTGGAGGAAGTCATTAACGAAATATTAATGTTCTTGGGGACCCTGATGATTGTGGTGGGAGCTATAGCAGACTTGATAGGATCGATAGGACTATTAAGATTCCCTAACTTCTTCGTCAGACTACACGCCGCTACCGTGGGAACCATATGGGGTGCTTTCCTCCCATTAATAGGAGCAGCACTCTTCGCGGCTGGATATGTTGAGTTAGGTATGTATAGATGGTTCGTTGCAGGAGGAGCTGTAGTAACTGCATCACTAATACTGCTTTTAGGTCCGGTAGGTTCTCACGCCCTGGCTAGAGCTTCCTACAGATCTAGAGCCGCGGTCCCCTACCCGTTAATTCACGACGCGTTACAGGAGAAACTAAGAGAAGGTGAGAAGAAGTGATTGAATTAGACACGCTAACCTACTTGTTCATGGCTTTAGCAGGAGTTATCTCACTTATCGCTACGTATTTAGCTATCCTAGAAAACGACTTAATTAGAGCAGTTGTCTTCTCCGCGTTACAGAGCACGGTCTACGCTATATTATTCTATCTACTCATGGCTCCTGACATAGCGCTAGTCTACATACCGGTAGCCGTGGGTCTGTACCCGGCGGTAGTCCTCTTCTTGATAAAGAAGACCGAGAGATCTGAAGGTGATTTAGGAGAAGCTGGGGGTGGTGATGGATGAGGATCAAGAGATTCTTAGTTTTAAGCAGCCTGATAATCTTAGTTCTGGCACTCTCCCTAGCGTTCACTAAAGGTGCTCTAGGTCATTACCCGCTTCCGCTATCCGGTGTTAGGTTGTTGGCTTCTTGGTACCTCTTCACGACACTAAACCCGCAATACCCTGTCTTCACGGCTATGAGTCCTGAAGCCGTTACAGCCATAGTCTGGGATTACAGAGGTCTCGACACGTTGTTCGAGACGGCCGTTTTCTTCCTTGCCATAATTGGCGCGTTAGCCTTAATGAGGGGCATATCACTTAAGACTGCCTTAAATAACTCGAGTAATAAGGTTGGTAACGGCGGGTTAAGCCTAATATGTAAGACCGCTGCCAGACTGTTAACCCCGTTGATAATAGCNGTGAGCGCTTCTATAGCACTTCACGGGCACTTAACNCCTGGCGGAGGCTTCCAAGGAGGTTCCGCCGCGGCAGTAGCCCCGTTACTAGTCTTAGTGATTTTCTCAGTGTATTTCTTGCTGAGTAAGGGTGTTTCAGAGAAGCCCATGCTCGTCTTAAGGACTGTCGGTCTCGTAGGCATATACTTAACCGCCCTAGCCGCGGTCTTAATAGGGTTATTCACGGGACTTAACGCTTACGTCTTCCAAAACCAGCCTAAGCCTGACGCGCCTGCAGGACTGCCTGCCCAGATCTCTGGTGCGTTAATAAGTGGTTCATTACTCTTCTTCAACGTTTTCGAGTATTTGGCTGTGGCAGGAGGGTTCACGCTAGTTTTCATACTACTCTCCATACCTGAGGAAGTAGTGAAGAGCTTCATGGGTGGTGAAACTCATGAGTGAGTTAAACACCTTCTTGTTCAACATCTTATTATTCAGCTTATTCTTCAACGTAGGTATATCACTCTACGGCATCTTCGCGAGACCTAGCTTAATAAAGAAGATAATTGCCTTAACGATATTCTCCGACACCGCTAATGTCTTAGCTATAGCTGTGGGTTACAGGAGGTGGCCTTCCCCGAACCAACCACCGATCCCCCCAGTCATAACCACGACTGAGCCGTCGATTGATGACCTCACGTGGTTCGCTCGTCAAGCAGTAGACCCACTACCTCAAGCACTAGTGCTAACAGCTATAGTGATAGGGCTTGCCGTCACACTATTCTTAGTCTTCCTCACACTACAGGTCTATAGACTTTACGGGACGACAGACGTTAGGAGAGTAGCTAGGTTGAGGGGGTGAGTTGAAGTGGGCTTTGCTGGTAAGGTCTTAGGGGTCTTCATCCTAACCTTCATCGTTTACGTAGTGTTTTCAGGATCTATCACAGCATATGACTTAATCACCGGGGCTGTAGTAGCGTTNGTGACTTCATTAATAACAGCTAATCTAGTCGTAAGCAATCCTAGCAAGCTGTTCCAGGTTAAGAGGTTTGGCTGGCTCCTAGCATACTCGATCAGGTATTTCTTCGTGGACGAGGTTAGGGCACACCTAGANGTAATGAGGAGGATACTACACCCTAGAATGCCNATAAATCCCGGCATAGTTAAGATCCCCTACGAGGTCGTGAGCGATTACGCTATGTTAACCATAGCTAACTCAATAACTAACACGCCGGGCACCGTAGTCGTTGANGTATTCCCCGAAGAAAAAGCCTTCTACGTCCACTGGATAAACGCTGTAGTGACAGAGCCTGAGAAAGCAAGGGAGAGTGTCTCGAGAATCTTCGAGAAATTCGCTAAGAGAATTTTTGATTGAGGTGGTGAGATCATGTATTACCTGAGTATAGGTGTGTTGGTTCCTTCACTCATAGGTCTCGCGTTCGTGCTGCCTTTACTGGGCATCATCATAAAGAATATTAAGTTCTTCCACGCGTACGCGTCAGCAGTCTCACTATACGCGTTGGTCGTCGCCGCATACAACTTCAGCATAGTCGTTAAAGAAGGTGTTAAAGCCTACCCCTTCAGCGGGTGGTGGCCCCCGATAGGCATATCCTATGAGTTAGACGAGGTGAATTCCCTCATAGCCTTACTCACGGCCTCAGTAATGTTCTTGATAACACTATATAGCGCGTGGTACATAAGAGATTTGAAGGACGCGCCGTACTACTACACCCTACTCTTAGGTTTGGAGGTCGGCATGCTAGGCTGTATCTACACAGGAGACGCTTTCAACTTGTTCGTTATGCTGGAGGTGATGTCCATCAGTGCTTACGCACTAGTAGGTTTCTACAGAAATAAGCCGGAAGCTGTTGAGGCAGCAATAAAGTACGGGCTTTTCGGAGCCGTAGCTACCACACTATACTTCATAGGGTTGGTCTTCATTTACGCTTCATTCGGGACACTCAACATGGCTGACTTAACAAACAAAGTAACCTTGTTCTGGAGTTACAACCTAGTTTCAGGTTATTACTATGGTCAGGTATACGCGGCCACCGCGATAGCTCTGGCTCTATCTTTATGGGCCTTCACATTCAAGTCTGCCGTGTTCCCCAACCACTTCTGGCTCCCTGACGCACACCCTGAAGCACCAACACCTGTCTCAGCCGCGTTATCAGGTCTTGTAGTGAACGTAGGTGTCTACGCCGTCTTCAGATTCTTATACACGATATTCAATCCTTTCTCAGCGGTGAGGGATTTAAGAGACCTAATACTTCTAGTAACGCTGGTTTTAGGACTTGCTTCAGGCCTTATAGGAGCGTTCATGATGGCTATACAAGACGATATAAAGAGGTTGCTCGCATACTCAACGATAAGCCATATAGGCCTGGTCTTAGTAGGTCTCTCCATAGGATCCTCACTCCTCTCCAAGCCNGGCTCACAAGCCTTCGTAGACGGGCTTACCGGCGCGTTCTACCACCTAATCAATCACAGCCTAGGTAAGTCTCTCCTCTTCCTCACCGCTGGAGTTATAATATACGCGGCAGGAGGGACCAGAAGACTCGACGAGTTAGGCGGTGTGGCGAGGAGGAACCCATTATTAGGTGCCGCACTAATAATAGGTGTTCTCCAGTTGTTAGGTATCCCGCCATTCGGAGGATTCTTCAGTAAGTATCTGCTATACGTTTCCTATCTTGAGGCAGAAGCCCCCTACATCTCAGTAATCATTAACGTAATCTCAGCGATATCACTCTTAGGGTATATTAGGCTGCTTTACGCAACGCTCTTCACGACACCTAAGAGGGAGTTCGTGAGAGCTAGCGCGTTGCCCACCATAATACTCTTAATACTGAGTGTAGCGTGCTTGATGACCGGGTTACTGTCACCCATTATGAGTGAGTGGCTACGTAGGTTTGTGGAGGCGACGACCTCAAGAGACGGAATACTTAATTACTGGCTACAAGGATATTTGATTTTCTGGGGTAGGTGAGTGAGGTGAGCCCGCTCAATCTAGATCCTTGGACAGCAACTCTATTCTTAAGTGGTGTGTTAGTGTTCTCGACGCTCGTGATGTACCTAATCTATATCACACTATCTAGGAAAACATCTCAGACCAGCTCGGAGTACTCAGAGCCATACATAGGCGGGGAGTCCGCGAGCGCTATAAAATCTGTTGACGTCTCAGTACGTAACTTGTTCTGGGGTGTGGTGAGAGGTGCTGGTCGCAGGCTGTACACCTTCTTAAGAGACCAGATGCATAACGGCGTATTAAATGATTGGGGTGTGTACATGGTGTCATACATAGGCTTACTGACTTTAATTGCGTTAATATACTTTATGAGGTGATTTAGGTGGAGGAAATAACGTTAATCGCGTTGACGGTCTTCAGCACACTGGTCTTCCCAGGACTCCTAACACTCTGGATCGCTTCAATGCTTAGTGAGTGGTGGGTTAGGAAGCTCTTCGCTAGGACTCAGAGGAGGATGGGGCCCTCGTACGTAGGACCTCTCGGAATACTACAACCGTTCGCGGACTTCCTGAAACTACTCTTAGTTAAGACAGAGCCTAACTACAGGTATGGCAGCGTTAAGCTCGCGAGAATCTTCGGCTGTGTCGGGATCGGGGCCATAACAGCCTCACTATTCCTGCTACCCATATCACCGCTGAGAATAGCGTTTAATTTCGACGTGATATTACTGATTTACTTCCTTGGTGTCTGGGTAGCGATCTCAGAGCTACTTATGTCAACCTCGCTCACAAACCCCTTCACGATTAAGGGGATCTCGAGATTCTCATCCATCCTGGCCGTCGCGGAGCCGGCGTTCTTCACAGCAATCATAGTCCCTGTATATCTAGTGAGCCTGACCACTAAAGGAGAGCCTGCCTTCTCCGTTAGTACGACCGCTGAATTCGCGTGGTCCTTGTGGACCAACCCCCTGACGGCAATACCCATGACCCTAGCGACTATAGCCGCCTTAGTATCTATCCAATCCAAGCTAATGTTCCCGCCCTTCAACATACCGGAAGCCGAGCAAGAGTTAATAGCGGGGATGGAGACAGAGTTTAGCGGCCCCCTCCTAGCACTCTTTAACTTCCTCCACGACGCGGACCTGTACGTCCTTTCCTTAATAGTAGCCGTGGTGTTCCTGGGAGGGCCTTACCCCTTCAACGACAACCCAGTTTTAGGAGCTCTAGCACTCATCGTAAAATACTTGGTAATCCTCACCGTCATAACTATCCTTAAGTCTTCCTTCGGCAGGTTCAGGGTAGAGCAAGGAGTCTCCACGGTAGTTAGGTACGCGTTAATTCCCGCTTTAGTAGCTCTAGCCCTCTCAATAATTATAGTGAGTCTTACAACTGAAAGCCTCGTTCTTTAGGGTTGGGGTGATTGGGAAGGTTTATGTGCCTCGTGTTCTGTGATGTTCTTGGTGATGATGTTGGTGTTCGTGAGTTTCGGGAGTCACTCTCTAGCAGCACTCAATACGCGCGCTAAACACACTAGGTTAGAATTATGCTCCCGAGACTATGATTGCT
>Ga0065719_103830_pt1 | contig 18277 bp, 21 predicted proteins | sample GBSCel85sediment_FD_59106 | JGI IMG/M metagenome (GOLD analysis project Ga0065719, IMG submission 59106) | Hot spring sediment microbial communities from Great Boiling Spring, Nevada - Cellulolytic enrichment CS 85C v3 (version 3) | ecosystem: Environmental > Aquatic > Thermal springs > Hot... | reverse complement strand
TGGGTTCAGCCGTGATGATGCTCTTCTTAGCAGTATTCCTAGGCTCAGTGAGCTTTTACTTAGCGGAAAGAGATGTCCAAAGTATCGAATTCTGGGACTGCATAATTTTGATTCTGGTCGGAATATCCACGGTTTCCCTTTTCACAGCCAGCATTGTCAGCATGCTCATGGAAAAAGGCGATCTGAAGAGCGAAATACAGCGATAAAGCAAGGAGTGAGGAAGAGAGAAAACTGCTGGAAGAGCTGAAAAAGCTGATCGAAAAGATTTAAACCTCGACAAAAATCCTGTACTTCGTGTTCGGGTTCTGGAGCTCGTAAAGTATTCTGCCAACTATCAGCTTAACGGGCTGAACACCTTTAACTCTGTTCGAAATGTCTTCAAAGCTCTTGAAATTTCCCTTCTTTCTCTCCTCAATTATCGCCCACATCGTCTTCTTGCCCACGCCTGGCAGAAGTTCTAGCTGATGCATTTTCGTTGTTATTGGCCCAGCTTTATTAAAAAATTCCAAAAATTCTTGCTCCCTAGCCTTTACGATCTTTTCAATCACGAAGGGCAACTCCTTTTTGGCCGAGGGTGTGAGATCTTCGTATTTCAGCTTTCTCTTTATCCTGTTCACAACGTCTCTTTCCCCTTTTCCGATGTAAAGCCTGTCCATAACGAGCGGATTTTTGTCCTTCTTTATGCTCAATTCTAGCAGAGTGAAGAACCTCTCACCTATAACCTGAGCCAGAGGCTCCCTTTTGTGGAGAGGCCTTTTATCGTCTATGTGGCCATAGGGTAAGAAGTCGAGAACGTATGCGTAATCCTCGTATTTTTCGATTTTGCTAGCTTTTCCAGTTTCTTCGACCTCCATATTTCCCTCCTATAAAAATGTATGCCTATATTAATATCTTTCTACTCCCTGTATTTATCCACGATTTCGAGAATCTGCTCGATTTCCTCGTTTGTCAGAGTTCTCTCCTTTGCATAAATCACTCTAACCTCTTCTGCCACTCTTGGCATGATATCGGCTATTTTTACGGCAAGATCATCCCTGCCAACTTGAGGAAGTTTTTTCAGCTCTTCTACTAGCTTTCTGGCATTTTCCGCACTGATCTTTGAAAAGTTTCTTAGATGCCTTAGGGCTCTTCTAGTTTCGAACAAAAGCTCTGCCTTCTCCTGTCTCTCCTTGGCTATTTTTTCCATGATTTCCCTAGCTTCTGCGATCGTTATGTATTCGAACTTCTTTACCTCCTTGAACATCCAGATCCCTTTAAAGAGCCCTCAAGTGCTCTGGCCTGGATATTAGGGTTTTCAGTATGCTACCGTCTTTTATCTGAACTAGATAAGCTCGTCCCCTCTTGCCAATCACAATACCGCTCCTTCCCTGATATCTGGGATGGGGCATACCTTTCTGCGATGAGGGCTCGATATCTATCAAAACCCTNTGCCCTATTTCGAATTCCTGTAGGAACTTCCTCAACCTCAAACCCTTCTCCCTAACCTTCTTCTTCAGCTTTCTTCCAGATTTGAACCTAAAACCATGAGACTTCCAGCTCATTTAGACCCCCTGAAATTGGGGGCATCTTTGTATTTTAACTTTTCTTCTGGAAAGGTTAAATACCAAATATTGGAGATATTCTATGCCATCCTGGAAAATCCTCGGGACTATTGGAAGCATTTTAATGCTCTTTTGGTTCATTTTCCCGCATTTTGGCGGAGCATTTGCTGTTTCGGGGTTGATTTTGGTTTTGATTGCCGTTAGGGACATTTCCAGAGAGAAGGGGAAAAATTCGATATTCAGGGACTTTCTAGTTGCTTCCATATTCCTTCTTCCTTTTATAGTTCTCTCCTCTGCCTTCATGGCAGCTGCATACTACAGCATCGAGCTCATTTCTCAACTCTTCTGGACTTTTCTCCCATATCTCGCAGTTCTCTGGATTCTTTCAATTCTTGGCTCAGTTTTCCTGAGAAGGAGCTTTAAGGCTATTGCAGAAGCTACTGGCAATAATGTTTTCAGGATAACTGCAAATCTTTACCTCATTTCTGCTCTGCTTCTGCTCACAGCCATCGGCTTTTTGATCCTTTTCTTGGCAATATTTCTGCAGACTTTTGCATTCATCTCGGCAAAATAATTATTTAAACATTTTTATTATTTCATCTATTAATGCATATGAGGATCTTATCTTGCTCACATCGCCAAAATAGGTCAGATTCCAAAGAACCACGTGCTCAACTCCTATTTTTTCATATTTTTCAAGCTCCTCAACGACTTCATCTTTTGTTCCGGCCAAAAAGGCTATTTTCGATATGTCGTCGGGAACTTCGCTGACGGCTTTCATTATGTCTTCTTTTGAATATTTTGTTGGAATGTAGTCCAGAAGACCGTAGAACTTTCCAAAGGGATGCCTGTAACCGAGCATCTCGTAGTATTCAGAAGGCATGAGAAGAGCATGGATTTTCAGAATTGGGGTTCTTAGCAGTTTTTCCACTTCCCTTTTGTCCTCATCTACGACAAGGCTCAAAAAAATTGCCTTCTTTATCTCTTCCGGATCTCTCTTCTCTTCTCTGGCAAACTTTTCAAGCTTCAGGCATTTTTCGGCATAAATTTGCGGCGGCAGAGTTGTGGGAAGCCATCCATTTGCGTATTTTGCAGTCAGCTTGAGCATTCTATCTCCATGGGCACCAATCCAGATCGGCAGTTCTCCAACTGGCTTTAGATCAAAGACGGCATCCTTCAATTTAAAGAATTTCCCCTCAAAGTTGATCTTTTCCCCAACATCCGATGAAAGGATGATTCTTATAAGCCTCAGGGCTTCCTCAAGCTTTGCTACTGGCTTTTCAAAGTTCAGACCGTATGGAACAATGTTTTCAGCCTCTCCGGCTCCCAGGCCAAGGATGAATCTGCCTTCAGTCGCGTGGTTTGCAGTTATTGCCTGCTGAAGCATCACAACGGGATGCCTTCTTATTACTTCAGTCACAGAGACCCCGAACTTTATTTTGCTCGTTTCTGCAGCTGAATAACAGATTTCGCAGAATGCATCGTAGAACATGTGGCATGAAGGATATCGGAGGAAGAAGATCGTTTCCTTCCATATCTCATGCGGATACCAGCCCATAAGATGGTCTGCGAACCAGATAGCGTCGTAGCCCTTTTCTTCAAGCCTTTTGGCAGTCTTTTTAGCTTCACTTATTGGCGGAAAAGTTGGTGCAACTGTGCCGAATTCCATAAGCTGAGTCATTTCGTAGTATATGAATTTTTGCAGGGGAACCGCCTCTCATAGCTCGCAAAGCTTCAAAGCTCGAGACGGTGAGAGCAATTGAAAATTGATTCGGGGAATAAAAAATTTTCTCATGATAGAGCTTTTTCTAGGTCATCTCTCATCTTTTCCAATCTGTTTTTGATCTCATCCAATTCCTGCTTCAATTTTCTTATTTCTTCAATTTTCTTCTTCATTTCCTCGTTCTCGGCTTTCAGCTTCTTTATCTCTTCAAAGCTCTCGAAATTCAGCAACTCGTTGATCTCTCCCTTTTTTATTAGCTCGTAGGTCTCCCTTACAATTTGCCCAGCCTTTGTTTCACCTTTCAGATGTTTTCTGATTGTCTGCTCCGTTCTTCCAAGCTCCTTCGCAATTTCTGAAACGCTCATCCTTGCCTTTTCCCTAGCAATAGCTCCGGCTGCTACGGCTAAACTGTCAACCCAAGTTAGACGCTCAACCGGGTCTCTTATCATCTCTATCACTTCTGGCCGGAAAAGAGTTGCAAAAAGCAGCATGCTTTCTAGCCTGTGGATCTCTTCTCTGCTAATTGGATTCAGGGGAATCTCCATAAGGATCACCTCAGCTTCAGGATTCTATCTGGATAAACAACGATTCCCTTCGAAGTTATCTCAAAGAGATGCCTTTTCATCGAATGGCTTGTTCCCCTCATTTTCCATATTACGATCGATCTCTTCAGCTCTCCGTCTATTTCATCCAGATCGAGCCTTATTATTCCATCTACTCCATGTTCAACCCCAGGACCGCCGAATCCTCTTTCTCCTACGCTTATCTGGCTCACAAATATTGCCGTGCAACCCATTCCTGCCAAGAACCTTTTGAGCTGTAGTATTATACTTCTAGCAACCGCTGGCTTGTTTATGTAAAGCGTTGTAACTGAATCGATGACAACTCTTTTTGCATTCAGATCTTTTATCGCATTCCTGAGAACGTCTATTAGCTCCCTAATGTCTGTGAGGTCTTGAACGATGTATTTTTCGTATTCCCTGGACTTTCCGATTCCCGCTGTGAATGCATCGACTAAAGCAAACTTTCCCTCCTCTTCGAAGCTCTTAACGTTCCAGCCAAATGTCGCCATGTTCTGTCTTATCTGGACAGGATGCTCTTCCAGCGCTACATATATTCCGGATTCATTGTTCTGCAATCCGTGCCAGAGAAACTGCTGTCCAAAGATTGTCTTCCCTGTTCCCGGCCCGCCGCTGAGCAGAACAACATTTCTTTCCGGAATCCCTCCATTCAGTATTTCATCCATGCCGGGAATTCCAGTCTTAACTCTCATATTGATAATAGGTCCGGATATATATAATTTCATCTGATTGTCCTCAAAAATTCCGCAACTTTCATTCCCTTTCTTGCTCCCAACTCCAAAGCCTTTGACGTTGCCTCCTTTATTTCCGCATTGAGCAAGTCCTCAAATGTCCTCACACCTTTCACGATGCATGCCGCATTTCCGAGCTTTTCCATCGTTTCTGTGCAGAGATAGCTGCATCCAACTATTATATCCCTGTAAAGGATCAGGATTAGCGGTGCATTTGGCAGTTCCAGCTTAACAGCGAACAGCTTTTTACCTTCGAAATCGATCATTTTGGCTTCTAGCATGGATCATCTAAGGACAATAGATTTTAAAAAGTTGAGGCTTTTTTGAAGGTCATCCCTGTCGGCAAAGTTCATGCTATACTTTACATCCTTCCAGAATACTTCCAGCAATACAAATCTCAATCCCAAGCTTTCAAAAAGCCATTTGAGAACTTCGTAGTCAAGGTCTCCGGAGCCTAGGGCAAGATGATCTGAAAAAGAGCTGAAATTCACATCGTGAACGTGCAGAACGGCAATTCTGTCCTCATATTTTTTCACAAAGTCCTTCAGAGCTTTTCTGTAGTCCTCGCCGAGTCTGTAGGAGTCGATGACAAAGTGTCCGAGATCAAGAGTTAGCTTTACATCTCCGAGAACAAAATCTTCCATAAAAAACTGGTCGTTTTCCAAGCAGATATCAAATCCAGCTTCTCTGCCAAATTCAACGGCAAATTTTATCGCCTGCTCCAAATTTCTTATGCCCTGAGCCTTTATCTCGGAAAAAATGTATGTGGGCGTGAAATGCATCGCATGGAAGTTGAAGTAAAGGGTCTCGAATTTTGCTGCAAATTCAAGGCATTTTTTCAGAATTTTCATTGAAGCTCTGAAGATTTCATCTCTAGGACAGGCAACGAGCATGTCTAGAGGAGCATGAAACGCTGGCTTCAGATCTAGATCTTTTATTGCCCTTTCTAGTTCTTCAGCCTTTTCGGGCAAAGGATAGTCCAGTGCTATTTCCGAATAATCGAAGCCCATTTCCAAAATTTCCCTGAGCTTTTTTCCAAACGGTCTGTGGCCGTACCAAGCTGGAGCGCCGATTTTCATTTCAGGATCTCACAAGGGTGCAAAACGAAATCGGATTTATCTGCAATCTTTTCAAATTTCCAGATTCCTCTGTAGCTTGCCCTTAAGGATTTATTAAAATTTTCGCCGAGAAAGTCGTCAATGAATAATCAAAGATTTTAGATATTTTAAAAGCTGAATGTGGCCATGGCTTCTGTAAGCAACTGCAGCGTCTATCTGCCATTTTAGAAGCTAAAAAGGGACAGATAGCAAAGGCAAATTCAGCGATCCGCAATTTCTTTTTTGGAAAACTCGGAATGATTTTGGCTGATTTCGATCGCATCATCGATTCAAAAAGCTATGAAGCCTATTCGGCTGCTATGTTGATTTTTTACCCCAATTTTCCCGCCAGAAATCTCGATATTATGATCTTCTGAGCCTCGCTCGTGCCCTCGTAGATTGTTCCCACTCTCGCATCTCTGTAATACCTTTCAACATCGTATTCTTTACTGTATCCATAGCCGCCGAAGATCTGAACAGCTTCGTATGTAACCCTGACGGCAACTTCGCTCGCATAGAGCTTCGCAGCCGAGCTTAGAGCAGGATTCGGTGTTCCGTTATCAACTAGCCATGCAGCTTTATAAACTAGAAGCCTTGCAGCTTCTATTTCTGTGAACATTTCCGCAAGTTTGAAAGCTATTGCCTGATGCTCTATCAGTGGCTTCCCAAATGCCTTTCTCTGCTTTGCATATTCCAATGCCCTCTCATAAGCTCCAATAGCCATTCCCAGATGAAGTGCAGCTATTTTAACCCTGCTTTCGTTGAAAAAGTCCATAAGCTGGTAAAAGCCTCTGTTTAGTTCGCCTATCAGGTTCTCCTTTGGAACCCTCACGTTTTTAAGAACAACTTCAGCTGTATCATGGCAGTTCAATCCCATCTTTTTTATCCTTCTGGCTTCATATCCTTCTCTTTCCGTTTCGACAAGGAATGCGCTTATTCCGCGATGCGGAGGCGAAACTTCTGCGGTCTTTGCAAGAACTACTGTGTATTCCGCAATGCTTCCGTTCGTTATAAAAGTCTTGGATCCATTTATGACCCACTCGTCTCCATCTTCAAAAGCTTTCGTCTTTATGGCCGAAACATCTGTTCCGCAGTCTGGTTCAGTAATAGCAATTGCAGATGGCTTTTTTCCTTTTACAACTCCCGGAATGAACTTCTCCTTTAGCTCTTCGCTACCGTATTTCATCAGCATTGGAACTCCCAAAGTTGCTAGATCTATTGCACTTCCAATGCTGCTGTCTGCTTTTGTCAGTTCAATGCTTATTATAGCTTCAGCCAGTTGATCCATTCCAGCTCCACCGTATTCTTCTGGCACACTTGCTCCAATGTAGCCGAGTTTGGCGGCTTTTCTGTATATATCCCACGGGTATTCCTCTTTTTCATCGTATTCTCTGCCGTAAGGCTTTATCTCCTTTTCAGCAAAATCCCTAACGGCTTCCTGTAATATCTTGTAATCTTCGCTTAGCTCGAAGTTCATATCATCCCTCAATCCTGAAGTAGGGGACTATTCTCTTATCCTTCATCGGATAAAACATCTCGCTCGGCATCTCTTTTGCGAAAACGCTGACCCTTTTTTCTGTCAAATCGTTCTCCTCTGCAACTTTTGCATCGACTTCAAGTCTTCCTATGATCCATGGCCCCTCATCGAGTTCTACCAGAGCTACAACGTATGGGGTTTCCTTTTCATATCCCATGGGGGCGACATAGGTTACCGTATACGTCTTAACTGTTCCCTTTCCGCTTAAAAACACCTTTTCCAGATTTCTGCTTGAGCATTTGTTGCACGTATGCTTTGGTGGACATGTGTAGCTTCCACAGTCTCTGCACTTCATTCCCAGGAGTTTTCCTTCTAGAAGATAGTTGAAGAATTCTTGGAACATCAGTCCACCCCCAGAATTATGTTAACGAGCGTTCCAAAATCTCCGCCAAGCGTATCTGTCATTGCAATCCTCGCATCTTTTACCTGATTCCACTTGAACTCGTTTCTCAGCTGCTTCACCGCTGTGTATATCTGCGATGTTCCAGTAGCTCCAACAGGATGCCCTTTGCCTATTAAGCCGCCATCTGGATTTACTGGCAGATCTCCTTCTATGCTTGTAACCCCTTCAGCCGTTGCATAGCATGCGGTGCCATATTCGAAGAAGCCCATTGCTTCCAATGCTATTATTTCCGCTATGGTAAAGCAGTCGTGGACTTCCACGAAGTCCACATCCTTTGGGGTTATTTTTGCCTCCTTGAAAGCCATTTCTGCAGCTATTTTCCTCGGAATAGCCTTTATTATATCTTCTCCCTGCCTGAAAAGACTTCCTCCAGAGGCTTGGCCAGTTCCAAGAACATATACTGGATTATCGCATACTTCCCTTGCGAATTTCTCGTTCGCTATTATAACTGCGCTTCCGCCATCTGTCATGGGACAGCAGTCAAGCAACGTGAGCGGGGAGCAGATCATTCTTGAATTCAGAACATCTTCAACCTTTAAATCGCCATATTTTCCATAGAATTGAGCCTTTGGATTTACAGCGCCATATTTGTGATTCTTTACCGAAACGTATGCCATCATCTCCCTGAGCTTTTGAAGAGGAATTTCGTATTTCTTCGCATAGTATCTAGCAGCCAGAGCAAAGACCCCGGGGAAAGTTAAGCCTGCTGTCATTTCGTAGATGCCATCCACAGCTGTCGCCAGCGCTCTTGTTCCTATCGCAGTTCCAGCGCTGAGCAACTTTTCAGCCCCTCCTACTGCGACGCAGTTGTAATAGCCAGCTTTTACAGCTCTAACCGCTTCTCTGAAAGCCACGCTTGAAGATGCACAAGCTCCTTCATATCTTATCGCCGGCACATTCTTTAGACCGACTTCATCTGCGACAAATCCGCTCAGATTTGCTGAACCATCCGTTATTTCGCCCACGAAGTTTCCGAAGTAAATGGCTTCAACGTTCTTCAGCTCTATGTTCGCATCGTTCAATGCCTCGAAAAATGCTTCTGCAAAGAGATCAACCAGAGATTTGTCTGGATGCTTTCCGAACTTGGTCATTCCAACCCCTATAACAGCTACCCTCAAAATTTCACCTCCTCAAATCTATCGCCTTCGTATAGAATAAGAAGGTAAAGCAAGTAGCCTATCTTGTTTAAAATCTCCACAACTTTTTCATTCACCAAACCGTTCCTGTATAGACTAACAGCCCTTCTTTCAGCCCTTCTAATCACAGCTCTTGCAATGCTCAGAGCTGAAGTTCCCTCGTCGTTTTCAAGGATCAAAAAGCACTTCGGTATCTCAACCTTTTCTTCGAAGTCTTTTATCATTGAAAGAACTTTTTCCAGCTCGTTGTCTAAGCTTTTGTTTCCAGCTATTATTGCACATATTCTGAAAAGGATTAACTGCAGCTCTTTTAACGCTAGCTTTACTTCTTCTTTTTTGCTGAAAACCTTTGCAAAGCCTATGAAGGCATTCGCTTCATCAACGCTTCCGAGGGCTTCTGCCAATACGGAATCTTTCCAGACTTTGCCGCTCAGCGTGCTCGTTTCAAATGGTTTCAGCATTTAAGCACCTCTTTGACTATTCTATCGGCAAGAGTATACGGATCCATTTCTCTATCGAGCAAGTCTTTGTATCTTTTTGCAATCTCAGCCCTTATCTCCTCAATTGCAAGTTCCAGTGCCGAAAGCTTTGCCTTTTCTCTTCTCTTCTCCTGAAGTATCCCGTTCTTCTTCAGAACTTCGTAGTGTCTCTCTATCTCGTTCGCAAGCTCCTTTATTCCAATGCCTCTATCTGCAATCGTTTTCAGAACGGGCTTCTTCCATTTTAGCTTTTGCATCAGCTTCACTTCATCCGCATGGCTCAGCTTTGATAGCTCCATCACGGTCTCTTCATCAAGGGAAAGCATGTATTTCAGCCATCTTTCCACATTTTCTGCCCCCTCTAGGTCTGCTTTGTTTATAACGAAGATGTCTCCTATTTCCAGAATTCCCGCCTTGTTCACTTGTATGTCATCGCCTGTTTCAGGCATAAGTATTACAACCACCGTGTCGGCAACTTCCAAAATTCCCACTTCACTCTGTCCAGCGCCAACTGTTTCAACCAAAATTTTCTCGTATCCTGCAGCGTCTAAAAGCTTTACAACATCGCCAGTTTTTTTTGCAATTCCTCCAAGCCTTCCGCGAGACCCCATGCTTCTGAAGAACACATTTTCATCCAGCCAGAGGTTCTTGTTGACGTCAGCCCCCTCAAGGCGAAGTCTGTCTCCTAGAAGGGCTCCGCCTGTGAATGGAGAGCTCGGATCCACTGCGACGATTCCAACACTCTTTCCCCTCTTTCTGAATTCTTCAGTAAGCTTGCTGACAATTGTGCTCTTTCCAACTCCGGGAAAGCCTGTAATGCCAATTACGTGGGCATTTCCGGTTCTGGGATAAATCCTTCTCAGAACTTCCTTCGATTCCGGATGCTCGTTTTCAACGAGGGTTATAGCTCTTGCAAGAAATCTTCTTTTTTTGCTCAGAATTCCTTCAACCAATTCCTCAACGTTCATTTACTTTTCCCCATTCTCTTTTTTGGAAGCTCCTCCTTTATGAACCTTATTATTTCGGAAATTGGGGTGCCGGGTATGAAAATTCCATCCACTCCCGCTTCCTTAAGCTTCGGAAAATCGTCGTGCGGAATCGTTCCTCCGACTAATATGAGAATCTCATCCGGATTTCCGCCATATTCACGTATGTATTGTATAACTCTTGGGACAAGCGGTATGTGGGCTCCGCTTAATATAGAAATGCCTACAACGTCGACGTCTTCATCAACTGCAGCCCTCGCAACTTCTTGGGGTGTGCGATGTAAGCCAGTGTAGATGACTTCGAAGCCGGCATCTCTTAAAAATCTTGCGAGAACCTTTGCCCCTCTGTCGTGACCATCCAGCCCAACTTTTGCAATAAGAACCCTTATCTTTTCCATCAAACCACCTATATTATTATTGGCTTCCTGTAAGTTCCGTATACTTGCTTAAAAACTCCCATTATTTCTCCAATTGTCGCATAGCTCTTTACTGCCTCGAAAACAGCGGGCATGACGTTTTCGTTGTTTTCGCAGCAGCTCCTTATCCATTCTAGGTTCTCCTTTACAGCCTTGTTGTCCCTTTCAGCTTTCACCTTTCTTAGCCTCTCTATCTGCCTTCTCTGGACTTCTGGGTCAACCTTCAGCAGAGGAATTCTAAGATCCTCTTCGATCTTGAACTTGTTAACTCCAACTATTATTCTGCTTCCCTCCTCGATTTCCTTCTGATATCTGGCAGCCGAGTCAGAAATTTCCCTGACGAAGAATCCATTCTCTATGCCCTTTAAGACTCCCTTTACCATGCTTCCATTGCCCATCTCCCTGATCTTTTCTATGTATTTCCATGCAAGTCTTTCTATCTTGTCCGTAAGCCATTCCACATAGTAGCTTCCTGCCAAGGGATCCACTACGTTGGCTACTCCGCTTTCATAGGCTATTATCTGCTGGGTTCTCAGTGCAACCCTTACAGCTTCCTCGCTTGGCAGAGCCCATGCTTCGTCGAAGCTATTCGTATGCAGCGACTGACAGCCACCTAGAACTGCTGCAAGAGCTTGTATTGTAACTCTGACTATGTTGTTAAGGGGCTGCTGAGCAGTTAAAGTGCATCCAGCTGTCTGAACATGGAACTTCATCCACCAAGACCTGGGATCCTTTGCGCCGTAGATATCTTTCATTATCTTTGCCCACATTCTCCTTGCAGCTCTGAATTTTGCTATTTCTTCGAAGAAATCGTTATGGGCATTGAAGAAGAAGCTTAGCTGTGGAGCCAGTTTGTCTATGTCGATTCCTCTTTCTATAGCTGCCTCGACATATGCCATTCCGTCTGCTATTGTAAAAGCCAATTCCTGAACAGCAGTTGAGCCGGCTTCTCTTATATGATATCCAGAGATGCTTATCAGGTTGAACTTCGGAACGTTCTTGACTCCCCATTCGAATATGTCAACGATTATCTTCAGCGATGGCTCTGGTGGAAGAACTATCGTGTTCTGCGCGTGGAATTCCTTGAACATGTCGTTCTGAATCGTTCCCCTTATCTTATCCCTAGGAACTCCCTGCATGTCCCCTATGGCCGTATACATTGCCAGAATTATTCCAGCTGGCGGATTTATCGTGAAAGAAGTTGAAACCTTGTCTAGCGGAATGCCATCGAAGAGGATTTCGAAATCCTTCAAAGTGTCTACAGCGACTCCGCATTTGCCTACTTCTCCATCTGCAAGGGGATCATCGCTGTCTAAGCCCATTAGCGTTGGAAAATCGAATGCTGTGCTTAATCCTGTTTCTCCTTCTTCCAAAAGCATCTTCCATCTTCTATTTGTGTCTTCGGCTGTTCCAAAGCCTGAGAATAAGCGCATTGTCCAAAGTCTGCCACGATACATCGTTGGATATACTCCACGGGTAAAAGGGAACTGGCCTGGGTAGCCTATGTCTCTTAAAAAGTCTATGTGGGCTATATCTGACGGATCATAAATATCTGCTATTTCTATACCTGAAAGCGTTTCAAATTTCTTTATCTCCCTTTCACTCTTTGATAACCAGGGTTCGAGACACTCTTTTTCCCATTCCCTTCTCTTCTCATTTATTTTCTCTGTCAATTCACCCATGCTTGTATTTCCGATATGAGATTAAAAACTTTTTCGTATTTTACCAATAAAATTTCGAAAAGCTTAAAAACAGGCTAAAAGTAAATTAATTTTAAAGAAGGAGGTGCGGATATGAGTTTGACCGATCTGTATAGAGAATTCATAAATCTCGTGCAGTTGCCAGACGATGAAAGGAAAGCAAAGGCTATGGAGGAGTTTTTCAGCAAACTGAACACGATGAAATTGCCTGAATACTTCAACTGGGCCAGGGACGTTTTTGAAGAAATAAACGTCAAGGAAAGGGGGGATAAAACAGCTCTGCTGTGGGTGGATTTAGATAAGGGTGAAAAGAAGAAATACAGCTATTCTGAATTCGCCAAGGAAGGAGACAAGCTCGTCAATGCCCTTCGCGGAGATGGGGTTCAAAAGGGCGATAACGTTTACATAATGATTCCTCTGCTTCCAGAGATATGGTTTGCCACCTATGCTACTGTGAAGGGAGGTTTCGTGGGTGTTCCAACTGCAACGATAATGACAGTTCGTGATCTCGAGTTCAGGTTTAGGACGTATCCCCCTGATGCTGTCATCGCCGACGAAAATTCTGCAAAAGTTATAGACGAGGCTTTGAAGAACGTTGGAGCTCAGCCAAAGACTAAAATAGTGATAGGAGAAAGAAGTGGCTGGAAGAGCTATGATGAAGTGAGGAAAGAGAAAGGTGAGGCTGAAGCTGCTAATACGAGGAGCGATGATGTGATATTCTGCTTCTTCACATCGGGAACGACGGGTCTTCCAAAGAGAGTAGTCCATACGGCAACCAGCTATCCATTGGGTCATTTGAGCACGGCTTCGATAATAAATGTAAAGCCCGGCGATGTGCACAACAATTTAAGTGCTCCGGGCTGGGCAAAATACGCTTGGAGCAGCTTCTTCTCGCCACTGACTGTAGGCGCAACAACTACCGGTTTCTATCATGCCGGAAGGTTGAATGGAGAGCAATATCTGCAGGCTGTTCAGGATTATGAAGTTACGACTTTCTGCGCTCCTCCGACTGCATGGAGGCTTTTCATGCTCACTGACATCGGGAAATTCGACTTCAAGCTCAGAGATGTTGTTAGCGCAGGGGAGCCACTGAATCCTGAGATATACGACAGATGGCTGAAAGAAACAGAGACCGAGATAAGAGACTTCTATGGACAAACAGAGAGCACTGCGATGATCGGAAATCCGCCATGGTACAAGGGAGGAAAGATAATTCCCGGCTCATTTGGAAGGCCAACCTTCATGTATGATATAGCGCTGGTGGATGATGAAGGAAATGAGATAACCAAGCCGAACGAAGTGGGGCACATAGTTGTCAGGCTTGACAGATGGAGACCAATTGGGCTGTTCAAGGAATACATGGGTGATCCGGAAAAGACGGCGAAGGTATTTGTTGGAAAATACTATTACACTGGCGATAAGGCGTTCTTTGACGAAAGAGGCTACTGGTTCTTCGTTGGAAGAGCAGATGATGTCATAAAGACCTCCGATTACAGAGTTGGACCATTCGAAGTTGAAAGCGCTTTGCTGGAGCATCCTGCAGTTGCGGAATCTGCAGTCGTTGGCAGTCCTCATCCGATAAGGTATCAGCTGGTAAAGGCTTTCATAGTCCTCAAGCCCGGCAACAAGCCTTCGAGGGAGCTTGCTCTTGATATCTTCAAGCATTGCAGAAACGTCCTCGCAAGATACAAGATTCCGAGGATCATAGAATTCGTTCCAGAACTTCCGAAGACTATAAGTGGCAAGATAAGAAGGATTGAGCTTAGGGCACTGGAAGAGGAGAAAAAGAAGAAAGGAGAACGTGGAGAACACGAATACTTCTACGACGAATTCCCAGAGCTCAAGACTGCGGGTTAATTTTAATTTTTTATGCTTACCGGAATATTTTACCATGAGAGCTTCAGCAGAAGGAGCTATCTGACTCTTGGAAACAGATTGAAAGATTTTCCCGAGGCCTTTGAGCTTTTAAAGGGGAGAAGAGTGGCTGTTTTTGAGGCTCCTGAAGTAGATTTTAATCTTCTCAGAAGAGTTCATACGGAAAGGATGATAGAAGACGTTTTAAGCGAAAGGCTTTGCTCAACAGCGCTTAGATCCGCGGGTGGAGTTGTTAAAGCAGCTGAAATGGTATTTAAAGGGGAATTGAAAAACGCCTTCTGCTATATCGGTGCCGGCGGGCATCACGCTGGAAGAGATTACTTCTGGGGATACTGCTGCTTCAACGATGTAATATTGGCGATAGAAAACCTGTTCGAGAAGTTTGGAAGCAGGAAAATTGCTATAATCGACACCGATGCCCATCACGGGGATGGAACAAGAGAACTGCTCAGAGGAAATGTTCTACATTTCTGCATATGCGATGCTGATTACGAATCCAGAGATGGGCTTAAGATCGACAGGAGCTATTTTTCCAACGATTACTTCAATTGCGTGGAAGAATTCGTTGAAAGATGCAATATCTTTGTTCCGGACTTGATCTTCTGGTATTTCGGCCATGACACCCATGTGGGCGATTATGCAGATATAGGAATGACAGTAGAAGACTACGTAAGGATTGCTAGAATTTTGAAGAGATGTGCGGAAAAAATTTGCAGCGGAAAGCTCGTAACAGTTCTTGGAGGTGGAAGCTTGCCTGAAGTCGCAAGAGATTCAACTTTGGCCATAATTAGAGAACTCAGCGAGTGATTCCGAGGAAATCCCTTGGTCTGAATTTCTTCTTGCTTAAAAACTCCTCGCATCTCTCTCTGAATTCGCCAGAAAGCCATACCAGTGACGTGAGATCTCTTGCAACTTCGTAGTTGATCATGGAAAGTTCTGTCCAGAAGTTTAGTCCAGATTTTATAACCCTGAAAGCCTGGGGACTGCAGTTCTCAATTATATCCATTGCTATCTCTTTGGCAGATTTTTCCAGTTCTTCGTCCTCAACTACTCTGTTCACCAGACCAATTCTGTATGCTTCTTCAGCGCTCAGGATTTTTCCAGTAAGCAGAAGTTCTCTGGCTCTTTTTTCTCCAACTATCAGTGGAAGGAGCTGAACTCCAAGTCCCATCGCAGTGGAACCAACTCTGACTTCTGGTTGTCCGAACTTTGCATTCTTCGATGCAACCACGAAATCGCATGCCATTGCAATCTCGTTTCCTCCAGCAACGCAGTAGCCTCGAACTGCTGCAATCGTTGGTTTTCCAACACTCCTGAGAAAGCGAATGACATCCAAGTAGTTTTCGAACCACTTTATAGCTTCTTCAAAGCTCAGAGATTTCAGCTCTTTTACATCAGCCCCGGCACAGAAGTTTTTTGTCTTTGTTGCAATTATCATAGCATCTGCTTTCTCATCTGCCTTTGAAAGGGCTTCTGATATCTCCTTTAGAAGTTTTCTGTTCAAAAGATTCATCTCCGAATCGTTTAGAAAAATCCAAGCCAATTTGTCTTCGAACTCCAGCTCAACTGTCATAGAAGTTATCTGGAATGAACATTTAAAAATATTTGGTGGGGAAAACTTTTTATTCATGAGATATAATTTTACATGCTCCACCTCTCACACCCAAGTGAAAAGCATGATCTTGGGTCGGTTGGTGGAGCGACATCTCAACACTCGTCTTGCCAATGGACAAAAAATATATAAATTCTTCTCACTATAAGCATCGATGAAAAGCTGGACTTTGAGCTTACCTGTATCAGTATTGCTTTTCTAAAGGTTAGCTTGAGGTGGGCTTATGCGAGCTGCTGATGCCCTTATCAAGGCTCTTGAACAGGAAGGGGTCGAAGTTGTGTTTGGAATCCCGGGTGGAGCAATATTGGAAGTTTACGATGCTCTTTATGATTCGAGCATTCAGCATATAACTACAAGACACGAGCAAGGAGCTACTCATGCGGCAGATGGCTATGCAAGAGCTAGCGGAAAAGTTGGAGTCGTTTTTGCAACTTCTGGCCCAGGAGCGACGAATACGGTAACTGGAATAGCGAACGCTTACATGGACTCATCGCCCATAGTAGTATTCACGGGACAGGTTTCAAGGCATCTGATTGGAAACGATGCCTTTCAGGAAGCCGACATAACTGGCATAACGATGCCAATAACAAAGCACAACTATCTGGTGACAGATCCAAAGAAGCTGCTTAGAATTGTGAAGGAAGCATTTTACATAGCCACGACTGGCCGTCCCGGGCCTGTGCTTGTTGACATTCCGAGAGATGTTTCAATGGCAGACATAGAGTTCGATTATCCTAGCAAGGTTGATCTCATTGGCTACAAGCCCAAATACGACGGTCATCCGATGCAGATAAAGAAAGCGGCAGAACTCATAATGAAATCTGAAAGACCAATAATCCTTGCAGGAGGGGGTGTGAAGATTTCAAATGCGTTCAAGGAGCTTCTTGAGCTTGCTGAGGCAATTCCAGCTTTCGTTGTAACAACTTTGATGGGCAAGGGGGCAATAAGCGAGTATCATCCGCTTTGCTTGGGCTTCGTTGGCATGCATGGCTCAAAGTATGCGAACTACGCTCTTTCTGAAAGCGATTTAATAATAGCTGTTGGTTGCAGATTCAGCGACAGAACAACTGGAAACGTGGCCAAATTTGCACCTGATGCAAAAATAATCCACATAGACATAGATCCAGCGGAGATTGGCAAAAATGTTCGAGTTGACGTGCCAATAGTTGGCGATGCCAAAAAAGTGCTTGCAAGCCTGAAGAAGTATATAGAATACAAGCAAAGAAAGGAGTGGGAAGATAAAGTGAGAGAATGGAGAGAAAAATTCCCGCTAAGATACAAAAAAGATGGTTTCAAACCCCAGTTTGTGATTGAGAAAATCTGCGAGGTTTTTCCTGATGCAATTGTAACGACAGAAGTTGGACAAAATCAAATGTGGGCTGCTCAGTATTTCAAGGTGAAGCATCCAAAGCAGTTCATAACAAGCGGGGGTCTTGGAACTATGGGCTTCGGCTTTCCAGCTGCAATAGGTGCAAAGATTGCCTGCATGGATAAAGAAGTCATCGACATAGCAGGAGATGGAAGCTTTCTGATGAACATTCAGGAACTCGCAACCTGTGTTTACTACAACATTCCAGTCAAGGTCTTCATTTTGAACAACGGTTATCTCGGAATGGTCAGACAGTGGCAGGAGCTGTTCTATCGTGAAAGGTATTCGGCAACTTGCATAGGTTGCGAAAAGTTCAGCTTTGAGAAAATAGCTGAAGGCTTTGGAGCTGTTGGAATGACAGTAGAAAAGCCAAGCGAAGTTTTAGATGCCTTGAAGCAGGCAAAGGAGATAAACGATGCACCCGTAGTCGTTGACTTCAGAGTAGATTATCAAGCTAAAGTCCTTCCAATGGTTCCACCGGGGAAAGGGTTAAAAGAGATCATAGACGAGGAGGATTGATATGAAGTATACAATTGCTGTATTAGTTGAGAACAAGCCGGGAGTTCTTGCAAGGGTCGCTTCGCTTTTCAGGAGAAGAGGGTTCAACATAGAAAGTCTCACAGTTGGTGTTACGGAAAGGGATGACGTATCAAGGATGACAATCGTCGTAAATGGGGACGAAAAGGTTCTGGAACAGGTTATAAAACAGCTGAACAAGCTAATCGAAGTGATAAAGGTAAGCGACATAACGAAAGATTCTGTTGAAAGGGAGCTATGTCTCGTGAAAGTAAACGCACCGCCAGAGAAAAGAGGGGAGCTTGTGGAGCTTACGAACATCTTTAGAGGTAGAATAGTTGACGTAGCAAGGGATAGCTTCATAATAGAAGTTACGGGCGATGAGGAGAAGATCAATGCGTTCATAGATCTAATGAGGAGCTATGGAATAAAGGAAGTCGCAAGGACTGGAAAGGTTTCCATGGTCAGAGGAGCTAAGAAATGAACAGGAAAGCAATGGCCACGGTGTAGGAAGTTCCAATGATGTCTGCGATCGTCGTCATAAGCGGTATTCCTCCGTTGTCAGGGTCTATTTT
>Ga0065719_100270_pt1 | contig 18315 bp, 26 predicted proteins | sample GBSCel85sediment_FD_59106 | JGI IMG/M metagenome (GOLD analysis project Ga0065719, IMG submission 59106) | Hot spring sediment microbial communities from Great Boiling Spring, Nevada - Cellulolytic enrichment CS 85C v3 (version 3) | ecosystem: Environmental > Aquatic > Thermal springs > Hot... | reverse complement strand
TATAGATGTGTTGTTAGCAATAGCAGAGATAATTGAAGCAGCTAGTTAGATGTGAGGCAAAGGTTGTAATAGAGTATACAAGGGCTGTGACCTGGCATGGTGATTTAAAAGCCCAAGTAGCTATGCATAAAGCATTTAAATCAGTTGATGATGTATGGAGAGGTATAGGCTATATACCAAAAAGCGGTCTTAGACCTAGGGAAAGCTTTGAATATTTTGATGCATTTAGCTATTTTGGTATAAAAGAACTTACACCAAGTGATTGGAGATACGACTTGCTTCCCGGATGTAGATGTGCTGAAATTACACTAGGTAAGGCTAAGCCAACATCATGCCCCTTATTTATGAAGGTATGCAGACCTGAAAAGCCTATAGGACCTTGTATGGTGTCTGATGAAGGTACATGTTCAATATGGGCTAGGTTTGGTGTAGATAGCTTAGCTAGTGATATTGCAAGAGATGTTGGTTTAAGGTGAAGATCTATGTGTTTAGGTGTACCTGCAGTTGTTATAGATGTTAATGAAGATGACAATATTGTGAAGATAGATTACGGTGATGGTGTTTTAAGAGAGGCTTTGCTGGGTATATCTGAGGAGAGGATATCCAGAGGAGATATTGTGATGGTTCATGCAGGTGTGGTTATATCGAAACTTACTGTAGAGGGTTTATATGAACAAATAGAGTTTATTAGAGGTCTTATCAGAGATTTTCAGTCTGATGAATCATCAGAAGAGCTGATAAGGCTCTATGAGAATATAATACAGCTTGCTAATAAGCTAAAAAGGAAATAGAACCTTGCTTAAGGTGCGATATAATGGAAGAAGTTGTTAGATTGTCACATGGTTCCGGAGGAGTTGAGATGAGGGATATTCTTGAAAAGATTATATTTTCAAAGGTAGAACCTACTCTAAAGAGAGTGGAAAGAGGAGTTGGAATTGATATACCAGACGATGGAGCCTTAATACCTTTACCAGATGGGAGGTATCTCGTTGTTACGGTGGATAGCTATACAGTCAATCCTATATTCTTTCCCGGCGGCAATATAGGTAGTCTTGCTGCTTCAGGCTCTATAAACGATGTTGTTATGATGGGTGGAAAGCCTATTGCTATACTAGACTCTATAGTTGTTGAGGAAGGATTTCCAATTAAGGATTTAGAGACTATTATAAACTCTTTTATAGATGTTGTTAAAAGAGAAGGAATAGCATTGATAGGTGGAGATTTTAAGGTTATGCCAAGAGGACAGATAGATAAAATTGTGATAACAACAACAGGTATAGGGATAGCTGATAAACCTATAGTAGATAGTCCTAGAATAGGCGATAAAATTGTAGTTAGTGATTATGTTGGAGACCATGGCGCTGTAATTATGATGCTTCAGCTAGGTCTTGAGAAACGCATTGAAGAGCTGTCTCACGGTGTTTTGAGAAGTGATGCAAAGCCTTTAACAAGGTTGATTCTTCCATTAATTGAAAGATATGGAGAATATATACATGCTGCAAAAGACCCTACAAGAGGCGGTCTTTCAGGTGTCTTAAATGAATGGGCATCATCTTCAGATATTGTTATATTTGTCAATGAGAGGGATATACCTATTAGAGAACCTGTGGCTAGATATTGTGAAATGCTCGGCATAGATCCTCTTTATCTAGCAAGCGAAGGTGTAGCTGTTCTCTCTGTTGATCCTCATGTAGCTGATGAAATTGTTGAATATATGCATAGACTTGGAGCTGTAAACGCTAGAGTTATAGGTGAGGTTAAGGCTAGTGAAAAATATAAAGGCTATGTAATTATGAAAACAGCTGTAGAAGGTTTTAGAATTCTTGAGCCGCCACATGGAGAGCTTGTGCCTAGAATATGCTGATGTTGGTGTTAATATGAAGACTCTAATCTTTAGAGATGTTAAGCTTAGATTGAATGGTTTTGCAGGTATAGAGATAGGTTATGCAAATGAGGTTTTATGTATAGATGTGCTAGAGCCTAAAAACTGTACACATATATTTTACACTCATAGCCATCCACGTCACTATAGAGGGGATATAGCCCAGAGACATAGCCCAAAAATATACTCACCTTTTACAGGCAATATAGTAAAACCCGGAGATGAGATTCAAATAGGGTTTTTTAATGTGAAAGTTATGTATGCATATAATAGAGAAATAGATATAGATAGAAAGCCTATCCACATAAAAGGTTCTTGCACTGGATATATTGCTACAACAAACAATGTTACGGTATATCACATGGGGGATACAGATCTTATCGACGAAATAATAGAATTAAAAAATATAAAAATAGATATTTTGTTAATACCTATAGAAGGATTAAATGTAATGAACTGTGAAGAAGCTTCTGAAGCTGTAAAAAGTCTAAGACCCGCAATTACAATCCCAATACATTTCACAGATATAAACTCTTTCTACAGATTTAGAGATCTTTCTCAACCATATACCCAAATTGTAATGCTAAAATAAGAGTATATTAAAGAGACAACCTATTTTATCAAGAGCGTTTTAAAAGCTGCTCTCTATAGAGTCATTGAGATCCTCATCGAGTTATTCCTTCCTCGCATTGTTTCTCAGCTTTAATGTAAGCTTTAGCTTAAAGGGAAATAGAACATCAATTACAATAAACTTTTATGAGGCTTAAAGCAGTATAAAAGGGCTAATGCTACTGTTTTATTTATAGGCAAAAGATTAAATCTTGGTAAAGAGCTAGTTATTATTTTGGAATAGTAAATGAGGTAGGTAAAGGTATTTGTAGGTGTGTGTTTATGGTTCAATGGGTCTTAGATAGGGTATTGGGTAAAGACTATGTTATTCCTCCAAGTATGAAGTGGAAGAGTATATCGTTTGATGAATATGAGGCTATATATAGTTCTAGTGTGGCTAATGTTGTTGGCTTTTGGGAGAAAGAGGCTGAGAAACTCATTTGGAGTAGTAAATGGATTGAGTCTATCGTTGGCAATGGTCCAAGAAGTCTGTGGTTTTATGGTGGTAGTTTAGATGCTTATTTTAACATTATTGAAAGACATAGAGATTCGTGGATATGGAATAAACCTGCATTTATATGGGAGAGTGAAGATGAGAGCATATCAATAGCTACATATAGCGATCTTCATAGCATTGTAGAGAGATGTGTATGTTCATTAAAAAGTCTAGGTGTTAGCAGAGGTGATTGGGTTGTTTTCTATACACCACCAATGATAGAATCTTTCGCTCTTATGCTTGCATTGGTGAAAATCGGAAGTCCTTTTGAAGCAGTTTTCACTGGTTTTAGCTATGGTGAGTTGGCTAAGAGGATAATAAATAGAAATCCTAAGTTTATTGTGGTAACAGATGGTTTTCTTAGAAGGGGTAGAGTTATCAATACTAGAGAAACTTTGGAAAAAGCTCTTAAAATAGCTAATATCAAGCCTAAGGTTATAGTTATTGAGAGATTAGGCCTTCGTATAAAATCTGACGATATTCTGTATTCATCTCTTTTAAAAAACTTCAACGAAATGTGTAAGAGATATACCGCCTATAAAATCCAGTGAACCACTTTTTGGTCTCCATGTAGCTTATGAAGATGATTTTAAACCATTGACACATAGTGTTGGAGGCTATCTTGTACAGACATATGCAACTAGTAAATGGATTGGTCTAAGACCCCATGATACATACTTTTGTACTGTGTGGCCTGGATGGATAACAGGGATAACATATACACTATTTGGCCCGTTAATGATCGGTGCTACAGTTATACTCTATGAGGGTGGGCCTGACTGGCCCTCATGGACTAGATGGCTAGAGATATTAGAGCGCTATGCGGTTACACTATTTCTAACTACAGGAGGGGCTCTAAGAATATTATCAAAGAATCTGAATATTGAGGAGTTAAAGAAGCATAATATAGATACTCTTAGAGCGATCTTAGTTACTGCTGAACCTTTAGAAGTTGATACATGGGGCTGGGTCTATAGATATATCGGAACAGGAGAAACACCTATAATAGATTCTATTCCTGAAAGCCTAACAGGGAGAATACCAGTTATAAATATGTATATACAAAGCGAGTTAGCTACATTTATTACTGGCAACCTAATCAACTACACCTTCACACCGCTATTACCAGGATCTGTAGGAACACCAATACCTGGATTTAATATAGATGTAGTTGATGATTATGGGAATCCTATAGTAAACTCTATTGGAAGAGTTGTTGTAAAAGATCCGTGGCCTGCAATACCTATTGAAGCACCAGAGGAATTCTATAATAGATGGTACAAAGGATTCTATGATACAGGAGACTATGGTTTAGCAAATGAACATAGATATATATATATCCTTGGAAGAAGTGATTGTGTAATAAAAACTAGTGGATATAGAATTAGCCCTGGATGTATTGAGAAAATCATTGAGAAAATTGAGGGTGTTGAAAGAGCTATTGTAGTTGGTTATCCAGATGACATAAGGTTTGAAAAAATCTTTGTATTAATTGAAGGTGCTATAGAAAGTAGTAGTGTTATAAAGAAAATAGTAGAGAATGGATTGGCCCTATAGCAGAGCCTAGTATTATAGCGATATCTAGAGAAATATATGGTGAATCAAAAGATAAATTTAGAGTAAGGCTTAAGGAAACAGTTCAAAAAATTAGAATACATAGTGATGTCGAAGCTATTCTGGAAAAAGCTATAGTATTGAAGGTAGAATAGCATATAATACTTTTGAATGATGTATGTCAACAGTGTTTTATCGATATAGCTATTCTTTAGATTTCTATTAGTAGATCTTTTCTTCTACCTAAATATCTATACGATGTATAGATGGTGTAGACAGCTGGAAATACCTCTTTAGCAGTTTCTATAGGTCCATAGAGAAGAAAATCTGCTCCCATAACAATTGTAGCTAGGTTGCTTGCTAGTTCACAGGCTTTTGTACCCTCCAACCCAAATCTCTCCTTAAATGATTTTCTTTGAGATGAAATAGCGTTATGTGCTCCAGCTCCACAGGGTAGTCCATATCTTGATTTTATCTCAAGTAAAGTTTTCATAGCTGCTGAGAGACTTGGAACATCTATGACAAATGTATCTACAAGTATTTTTTCAATGCCATAGACTTTAGATTTTTCGAGAAGCAACTCAAGGTTTTTCATCCTTATATCAACATCAACAACTCTTTCTGTATATAGTAACAACACAGATGCTTTTATACCATATTCTTGTAGGAGTTTAAATTCATCGTCTTTAGACTTTGCATTTAGGGAATTGAATACTACTCTATCAAGAAGACCTACATCTCTAACATGTTTAAATGCTACCCCCATAGCATCTGTTGATAAAGCATCTACTAGTATAGGCATTTTAGTTGTATTTGACACAAAGTCTAGATATTTTATAGCGGCATTTGGGGAAGCTATAACAACATCTAGCATAGCGGGTAGCTTTGTTTTATTAGATATATCTTCAACTGTTTTAATAAGCTCCTCAGCAGTGTTTTTATCAAATTCACCACTTTTTTCATCTTTAACTATCTTATGTTTATGATAGAATATAGAGCCTATTAAGACTGGTGGATTTTCCCATGGAGCTCCACCGACCTTAACCCCACCTATATCATAGACTTTTTGACTGCATTTAAATTTAAACATTGATTACACCTATACATCTATCTACTTTTTTCCAGTTCAATAATATGGATTCTATTTAAAAATTTTATCCAGACGATAAGTTTTTAACTCCAGCCTATTTTATTACTTATGGTGTTATAATGGCTGGGATAAGATTTGGAATTGAACTTGTNCCCTCGTCACCTATATCTGAAATTGTTGATATTTCTATACATGCTGAGAATCTAGGGTTTAACTATATATGGATAACAGATCATTTTAATAATAGAAATGTATATGTAACGCTAACATCAATTGCATTAAACACTAAAAAGATTATACTTGGACCTGGTGTAACAAATCCATATGTAATTAGCCCTATTTGGACAGCGTCAGCTATTGCCTCATTAGATGAGGTATCTAATGGCAGAGCTGTTCTTGGTATTGGTGCAGGTGATAAGGCGACTCTTGAAAAAATTTCTATTGAATGGAGAAGACCGCTTACAACAATTAAAGAAAGCGTTGAAGTTATAAGAAGACTGCTTAGAGGAGAGGTAGTTACATACAATGGTGAAGTGCTTAAGGTTTCAGGGGCTGCTCTAAGCTATAAACCTGTTCATGAGATACCTATATACATAGGTGCACAAGCACCTAAAATGCTTCAATTAGCTGCTTCGTTAGGAGATGGTATATTGATAAATGCTTCTAATCCCAAAGACTATGAATATGCTATGAACATTATTAGAGAGAGTGCAAAGGATAGAATAGGTAAGATAGATGTTGTTGCCTATACAAGTTTCTCAGTAGATAAAGACAGGGTTTCTGCTAGAAAAACAGCTAGACCAATAGTAGCATTTATTGTTGCAGGTGCTCCAGAAGATGTTCTTAAAAGACATGGAATAGATTTAGAGAAAGCTAAAANCATTAGGGAGAATATATCGAAAGGAAGGTTTAGAGATGCATTCTCTATTGTTACAGATGAAATGATAGACGCATTCTCTATATCTGGGTCACCTTCAGAATGTATAGAGGTGTTAGACAAGTTAGCCAAGCTTGGAGTTACCCAGATAGTATTTGGTTCACCTATAGGTAAAGATAAAAAGAGTGCTTTGCAGCTAATAGCTTCAGATATTATAACTCACTTTAAAGAATAATGAGATTAAAGGATGATAAAATTGGATTTTTTAGAGACCTGGGTTACAAATTTTTTAACTATATCTATGTTTGTATATATAGCCTCATTTCTATTATATCTTGTAAGGTTGTTTAAAGGTCCAACAATTCCAGATATGATTCTAGCTATAGATGCCTTAGGATTTGACTTAGCTGCATTTCTAATTATTCTCAGCATTATTTTCAGAAACCCAATATTGATTCCATGTGCAATTGTTTTATCANTATGGATTTACGCCCTAGATATATATGTAGCAAAGTATTTAGAAGCGAAAGAGATGGGTGAATGAAAATGGATGTAGAACTTCTCAACTGGGTNCTTGTTATAGCCGGGCAGATACTTGTTGCAATAGGGCTTTTCTGCGATTTTGTTGCAGCAATATTAATGATAAGGTTTCCCAATTTCTATGTAAGGCTCCATGCCCTAACTATAGGTAGTGTTGGAGGTGCCATTATTCCTGCAATTGGNGCCGCTTTAATAGCAGCTGGTTCACCATTTCTTGGAAACTTTAGATGGTTTTTAGCTGGAGGCGCATTAGTAGCAGCGCTATTTATTTTTATACTTGGTGGTTCAGGTGCTCATGCTATAGCTAGGGCGGCATATAGATCTAGAGCCGTGAAATTTAAACCATGCTATATAAACCAGTTAGCTGAGGATAAAGGTGAAGACGAGTGCTGACATTAGCCGACCTTGTATTTATAATGCTTGGTATATCTGCATTAGTAACCATACCTGCAACTATATTGGCAATAATATCTAGAGATCTTATAAAAGCTGTTATCTTCTCAGCTCTTCAAAGCACATTCTATGCATTGATGTTCTATCTGCTTATGGCTCCTGATATAGTTCTTGTATATATAGCTGTTTCAATAGGCTTCATGTCGATGATATTAATTCTATTAATAAAAAAGGTGGGTAGGTATGAGAAATATTAAAGCAAGAGATATAATATTCATTGTATTAATAATCCTTGCTGTAGTTGTTCTTGCCTTACCCACCCTTCTTGGTTCTTTAGGTCCTCTACCACCAACAAACATAAGATCGATAGCTATAAACTATCTCAATGCCACATACAACCAGCTAAACCCAGGTTTATGGACATCATCACCTGAAGCTGTAGCAGCTATTGTATGGGATTATAGAGGGCTTGATACATTATTTGAAACAGCAGTATTTTACAGTGCCATTATAGCGGCTCTAGTACTTTATAGAGATATTCTAGGGGAAAAAGATGTATTAAAGGGCAGAGGGCTTTCAATAGTTGTTCAAAGAGCTACTGCAATATCGATGGTCGGTATATTGGTTGTTGGAGCTGCAACTATATTGCATGGTCAATTAACACCTGGTGGAGGTTTTCAGGGTGGTGCTATAGCAGCTGTTGCACCAGTGATTGCTATAGTTGTTTTTTCAAGATTTTTAATAGATAGATCTAGGCTATCATATAAACATCTTCTACTGGTTAGAAATATTGCTTTGGCTTGTATTGCATTAATACCTTTAGTACCCATAATATCTTTGGCTATAGGCTATAGCCAGGTCTTTATATTTCAAAACCAGGTTAAAGCTGTAAGCAATTTCACTTTCCCACAGATAATTATTGATGTTCCTATGGGCGGCACTATATGGTTTTTCAATCTATTTGAAGGCTTAGCTGTGGTTTCAGCCTTTAGCTTAGCAGTAATAGTGATTTTCTATAGTGAGGATATGTCGAGAAAAGCTATAGAGGGTGAGGATATTGGGTTCTGAACTACATATAGCTATGTATATAACTGTTATAATCTCACTTTATATAAACATTGCTGTTTGTATATATGGCATAATATCTAAGCCTAACCTTGTGAAAAAGCTTATATCATTAACAATACTGCAGGATTCTATTAATGTATTTCTAATTCTTATAGGTTATAGGTTGTGGCGACCAGGAATAATTTTACAGCCTCCTATACTTTTAGACTGGAGCCCAACTTCAGAAGCATTGAAACAATTTCTAGAGAGAGCTGTTGATCCATTGCCACAAGCACTTGTATTAACTGCTATAGTAATAGGTTTAGCTGTAAACATATTTTTAGCAACGACAATACTGCATGTGTATAGACATTTTAAAACAGTTGATATGGATGAAATAGGTATGTTGAAGAGGGTGGTAATAGTTGAAGAGACTGCTTAGAGCTTTTCCCATAGCAATATTCTCATTCCTTCTATATATATTGTACTCTGGTTCATTCAGATTATACGATATAGCTACAGGTATCGTTGTATCTATAACTATAGGGGTTGTAATGGCTTATATAGTTATTGAGGATTGGAGAAAGCCTTTCAATATTTATCGTCTATTTAATCTAGTTATATATGCCATAAGGTATTTTCTTATAAGTGAGGTAAAAGCCCATTTAAATGTTATAAAAATAGGTTTAAGTCCTTCTCTACCTATAAAACCGGGTATTGTTAGAGTACCTATAAAGTCTAGAAGTGGTTATGCTATAACATTAATCTCATTATCGATAACAAACACCCCTGGTACTGTGGTTATCGATGTTGATGAAGAGAAAGGTGTATTATATGTTAATTGGATCTATGTCTCATCTACAAAGTCTGAGGATATATATAGAGATGTTGCAGAAGAGTTTGATCTATATGCAAAGAGAATCTTTGATTAGGTGAGCAATATGATTATACATGAAGCTGGTTTAATACCAATAATGCTTGTCTTTGCAGCTTTTATTACACCTCTTTTCACATTATTTACAAGAAATAGATATTTCTACGCAACATATATGTTAGTAATAGCCACTGTTACTAGTATTTTATCTTATAGAGTGCTAGATGCTGTGGTAAAAGGTGATATAATTGTTTATGTATTTGGTGGATGGCCTCCGCCACTTGGCATTACATATACCATTGATTTTATGAATGGTGTCTTAGGATTTCTAGCCTCGATACTTCTTCTTAAAGTTTCTATCTATAGCTTTTGGTACTATGAAAAGGTTAATGGATATGAATGGCTAACAACCTTAATGTTACTGCTTATAGCTGGTGTAATGGGCTGTATATATACAGGTGATGCATTCAACTTTTTTGTTATGCTTGAAGTTTTAGCTGTATCCTCATATGCTCTCGTCTCATTCTTCAAAAAGAGGCGATGGGCTATAGAAGCTTCTATAAGCTATGCATTTATAGGTGCATTAGACAACAACATTCTTTTTATTTGGTGTTTCATTTATATATGCTGCTTATGGCACATTAAACATGGCCGATATATCTGCAAAGGCTCAGAGCATAGATACATATTCGCTAAGCTCATGGAGCGGTATATGTATTGATGATATATGTTTTGGTAACATAGCTTTAGCATCAGCAGTATCTATAGCGTTGATGTTGTGGGCATTAACATTCGAAGCTGGTCTTTTCCCAAANAATTACTGGCTTCCAAGTGCATATACCGAAGCACCTACACCTGCATCAGCAATATTTGCAGGTATTGTTGATAAAGTTGGTACATATGGTGTTCTTAGAATTTTGCTAACATTATTTCCAGCAAACTCTATATTNATGTTTAAAGTTTTTGNTATGCCTTTTAGAGATGTTGTACTGCTATTTTTAAGTGTTCTTGGCATTGTAACAGGTTGTCTTGGCGCACTTATAATGTCTATACAAAGAGATGTAAAGAGGTTTCTATCCTATAGCACTATAAGCCACATAGGACTGCTTTTCACACCATTTATAGGATTCATATCTAGCCAATCTGAAGAGATTATGGCTAAAACATTAGCTGCAGTTATATTCCATAGCATTGCACATGCATTAACAGAATCCATGCTATTTATAGCTCTAGGAACGTTAGCTGTTGTATCAGGAAGTAGAAGAATAGATAGTATGAAAGGCTATGGAAGACTATACCCTGTTATATCGCTAAGTATTGCAATAGGTATGCTAAGCTTATTAGGCTTAGCACCTTTACCAGGCTTCTTTAGCAAATATATGCTCTTTTTATCAATGATAGAATCTGCATCATATATACAAGCAATATCGATAATAGTAATATCTGGGATTTCAGCTATAGGNTACTTTAGAATGCTATACCTACTATTTCTACCCAAGCCAGAGACTTCTCAAGAGAGANATAGAATTTCTTTACCNTCAATCCTCTGNATAGCTGTTTCNATAATACTTTTAATCCTAGGGTTAACATATATAATGTTTGATATATATGGTAAACTGATATATTATAGTGAAACAGTCACATCTATTAATGGTGTTAGGAGATATATCATGGCTGTAGATACTNTTTATTTAAAGTTNGTTGAAGGAGGTGGTGGATAAATGGATATGCTCTATTACATTACAATTATCTTAGCATTGATAATAATCATAAGCAGTAGAATTAAGAATAGTATTATAAGGGGCCTTGGCTATATTATGCTTATTATAATACCGTTGTACTCTATAATAGTGGGGNGTCCTTGGGACTTTACATCATCCTCACTAGCTATTCTAGCTGCAATAATAGGTTTTTCAGCATCTATGTATNCAAATGGCTATGANGNTCTTAAATATGGAGGAGGATATCTTCATATAATAATAGATATGTTTGCCGTAGCTGTCTACCTTACCTTTACAGCATTAAACGTAATAACATTTATAGTTTGTTGGCTAATAGCAGAAATAATAGGATTCTTCACGATAGTTTATGAAATTGAAAGAAAAACACTTACAGCAGGTCTAAGATATATCGCTGTATCTATGATTCCATCAGATATGGCTCTTATGACTCTTCTTGCATCACTATCTATGAAGAGATCCGTTATAGATGCTTTGCTTACCCCTATAAACGACATCACTAATGCTTTAGGTGAGTTACCACCAATAATATCTATAATAATAGTTTTAGGGTTCATAGCAAAAGCTGCTGTAATACCATTACATTTCTGGCTTCCAGATGCACATTCACTTGCACCCGCTCCAGCCTCATCAATATTATCAGGCATTATGGTTAAAATGGGTATATACGGTATTATCAGGCTTCTCCCTTCAATAGACCCGATCTATACACCTTATATATTTATATTCTTTGGAGCTCTAACAGGGATCTATGGCGGATTTTTAGCATTAACTCAGATGGATATTAAGAGAATACTTGCATATAGCACAATCGAACATACAGGGCTTATCATATTGGCACTTATGCTGTATAGAGTATCTGGTCTTGCACTATTCTTTACCGCTGCTTTAACTATTATATATTCGCATGCTTTTTATAAAGCTGCACTATTTCTAAACTCAGGATCTATAGAAATATATTCCCATACGAGAGAGATCTCGAAATTAGGGTATTTAGCGAGAACAATACCATCAGCTGCATTCTCAGCTCTTCTATCCATTTTATCTTTAATAGGAATTCCACCAACTATGGGATTTATAGCAAAGCTCAATCTCCTTATGTCAATAATAACATACCTAGTTCTAAGCCCTGCTATTGGAGCTATTTTAATAGCTCTCGTAGCAATAGCTATTGCTTTAGCGGCTATATATAGCCTTAGATATGCCACAGTGTATTGGGGGTACATGGAGAGGTGGAGGTGCTGAGAAGTCAGCAGATATAGTTGTTGAACTGTCAAGAAAAGTAACTATATGGGAATATATACCTGCAGGTCTAGGTATTATAGGAACACCCCTAATTGCTACTATTATTATGGGGTTTAGATATATTAAAACCTGAGCTCTTAGCTCCTCTAATCCTAGCTATTGGCATTATTCATACCACTTCTATACTATATCTATATACGTTTAAAGACAGCTTCTAGAGATATGCAATGGCTTGGAGGTGCTGTGCCTTGAGCTATTCAATGGCATCTATAATACAGCGTCTAATTGAGCGTTTACAACGTAGAATTGAATATACACTAGTTTTCAGTAAGGGGTTTTATAGCGCCTTAATAGGAAACATAATTAAGATTCACAGCTATATAGCTAGAGAAGATGTTGTTGTAAAGAGGCTAAAATCCATAGCATTATATACACTAAAACTTCAATGTTCATTGGAAGACGCTTTATCAGCAACATCAATCTTACTTGAACTCTTTACAGCAGTCTCAATAATACTTATAGTGGTATTGATATGGCATCTCTAGAAATTTTATTAATTCTTGTTGTCTCGATGCTACTCTATATCTTTCTTCCACCTCTTTTAGATGGTATTGAGAGAAAGATTAAGGCAAAGATCCAAACACGTTATGGACCTCCAACAATACTTCAGACATGGTATGATATACTAAAGCTTAGCACCAAAGAACTCAAAATGCCACCTGCATTTCAGTTTAGTGTTTTTCTATTAGTGCTTGCTTTTTCGCTTTCAATTGCAACAATATATCTGCTGTCCTATATTATTATATCACTTGATATATATAGCATAGCATTAATCATTGTTTTGATTCTCTCTATACATAGCTTAACAGCCTTTATAAGTACATTATCATCAAACCCATTCTCCCTAATTGGCATCTTTAGAGGTCTAACCATTGATATAATAAATGAAATGGGTTTTATAACATCAATCCCACTATATTATTTATCTATAAAGACATTTAATCTTTCTATAAAATCTTTATTGCTCTTAATACTTTCAACAATATTTGTATTTATAGTATCATATGTAGCTAGCAAAAGACTTCCATATGATTTACATGAAGCTGAACCAGAGCTGGCTTCAGGTTCAATAATAGAGTTNTCTGGACCTATACTAGCTCTATACCTTTATATTCATCTCATCGATAGATATACTATAACTGTATTACCTATAGCTATAGGGTTATCAAGTATAGGGTTNTCAANNCCATTATATATAACTATGATTTTAATTCATATAATTGCTATAGGGATATATCTACTGTTTGGGGTTATTGCACCGCTTCTTGGAAGATCTAGAATTGACATTGCTGTCAAAACACTTATGTTTATATATCCAATAATTATTACAGTATGGTTAGCAGTGAAAGTGCTATGAACAATATAAATAGCAATGAAACTTTTATGACACCTTCTACAAGTCTTGTTAGAGATATTGTTTTAAAAATTGGAAGTTTTAAAGATAGGGTATTTGGTATAGAGCAAAAGGATGGTATTGTTAGAATTAAAATCCATAGAGATGTTCTTCCAAATATTGCTCAAATGCTAGCAACTTTAAAGGGTGTATATTTAAGAACAATGATGGCTTCTGATGAAAGAGATTTAGAAGGTGTGTATAAGCTTTACTATGTATTTGGAGTTGATAAGGAACACACAAATATTGTATTGGAGGCATCTCTACCTCAGGAAGATCCAAGTATATCAACTATTGTTGATATTAATAGAGCTGTTGATTGGTATGAGCTTGAAGCCCATGATATGCTAGGTATAGAATTTCTGAATAGAANACTTTATAGACTTGTATTGCCTGAGGACTGGCCCGAAAAAATATATCCTCTTAGGAAAGAACATAATATATCTGATCTCATAAAACTCTATAGACCTAAGGCAATAGAATATGCAAAGGAGATCGGTGCTGAAAATATTGTCACAATACCCATAGGACCCTATCACCCAGCTCTTCACGAGCCTGAATTTTTTGAGCTTTATATTAGAGGAGAGAAAGTGGTTGATGCTAGATATGTTGGATTTATGGTTCACAGAGGTATAGAGAAGCTTGGTGAAGGGATGAAGTATGACCAGGTACCTTTTCTTGCTGAGAGGATATGTGGTATATGTGGATTTGTTCATTCTTCATCATATTGCCAAGCAGTTGAAAATGCTCTAAATATAGATGTACCTGAAAGAGCATTATTTATAAGGTCTATAATACTTGAAATTGAGAGGATTCATAGCCATTTGCTATGGGTTGGAGTGGCACTGCATTTACTTGGATATGATACAGGCTTTATGCATTCTTGGAGAATTAGAGAAAAGGTTATGATATTAGCAGAGCTTTTAACAGGTAGTAGAAAGACCTATGGAATAAATATNGTTGGNGGCGTTAGAANAGATATAGATAGNGATAAAATTGGAAAGGCTTTAGATGTTCTAAAATATGTTGAGAANGAATTCAAACAACTTGTAGATATATCTATCAGCGTACCCCAGGTTAATGCAAGACTTAAAGGAACAGGTATACTGCCTCTTGGAGAAGCTATAGCACTATCTTTAGTTGGTCCAACAGCTAGGGGTTCAGGACTTGATAGAGATGTTAGAAGAGACTATCCATATGCTGCCTATAGATATGTAAGCTTTAAGGTGCCTACATATAGCGAGGGTGATAATTTAGCTAGAACACTTGTTAGAGTTGATGAAGTTTTTGAAAGTATCAATATACTTTACCAGCTATTGGATAAAATTCCCTCGGGAAGTATAAGTGTAGAGTCATGGGAGCCTGAACCATATAAACTTGGTATAGGAGCTGTTGAGGCTCCTAGAGGCGAGGTTATACATGTTATTCTAACGGGAAGCTACTCTCCATATAGATGGAGGGTCAGGGCTCCAACATATCAAAATCTACCAGCTATACCTATAATGCTTAGAAATGCTGATTTAGCAGATGCTCCTCTAACAATAGCAAGTATAGATCCATGTTTCTCTTGTACCGATAGAGCTATTGTGATAAATATAGATAGAGGATCTATAAAAACCATACCTATTGAAATCCTTTCATTAAAAGGTTTAAAAGCTATAGGGTGAATCCCATGGTTAAATTCCTCAAAATACTTCCAATAGCAACAAAAACAGGGACCGTGACTATAAAATATCCATATCAAGAACCATTAGTAACAGAGTCTTTTCGAGGTGCTATAGAGGTTGACCCAGCTAAATGTGTTGGCTGTGGTGCATGTACACGTATATGCCCTCCCAAGGCACTTACATTAACATTAGAAGGCAATACAATGATTTTAAAGTATTTTGTTGGGAGATGTATATTCTGTGGTATGTGTGCTGATACGTGTCCAGAAAAAGCAATTAGTGTAACAAAAGAATTTGAGCTAGCTACAGGCAATGTATTTGATTTATATACTGATATAGAGCATGAGGTTAAGACGTGCTCTATATGTGGCAAAAGTTTTATCTCTAAAAAACTTGGCGATAAAGTAGCATCGAAAGTTTCTGATATTCCTTCAGAAACAATGGATTTATGCCCAGACTGTAGAAGAAAAGAANCGTTAAAAAGGTTTATAGGTGCTTTAGAATGATAAGTCTATATACATCTAGCAACTCAGCTATTAAAGAGACAACGTTAAAGAAAGCTTTATCGAGAATTAAGAGAAGTATCTGGGTCTTTCACCTCAATACTGGTAGCTGTAATGGATGTGATATCGAGGTTTTAGATGTCTTAACACCTTATTTCGATGTTGTAGAGATTTGGAATAAAACTTGTTACAAGTCCTAGGCATGCAGATTTAGCTCTTTTAACAGGGCCTGTAACGATAAAAACGCTTTCAAAGGTATATAAAGCACTAAGTGCTATGCCTAGACCAAGATTTGTACTAGCTATAGGTTCTTGTGCTGTTGGTGGTAATATATGGTTTGAATCTTATTCAACTATAGGAGGTTTTCCAAAGGCTCTTGAAATATTTAGTGAAATGGGTCTTGAGATAGATGGTGTTATGTATGTTCCTGGGTGTCCAGCAAGGCCAGAGGCCATAATATATGGTGCTGCAACGTTGCTTGGTCTTCAAAAACCTAAATCTAGATATAGAAGGTTAAAGGCATGAGGGTAAAGATATTTATATGTAGTGAACATTTCTATGGGGATCCACCCATACCTAGATCTAGACACATTATGCCTAATATAAGTCTATGTCGTGAAGCAGGTGAAAAAAACATTAGTGAGAATACAATTCCTAGAAATGTCTTAGACAGTATTAATAGAGTTGGATATATCGATCTTTTCGATATAGAGAAGGCTAGAAAAATTTTAGACATAGAGCTTTTAGAAGGTCAATATGTAAAGATAGTTCTTATCAAGTAGGTGAAGAAGATGAAGTTTGCATTTATGTGTAAAGAACCTGGTAACAGAAGAGGGAAAGTAGCCNTTATAGGTGCAGGTCCTTCAGGTTTAGCGGCAACAGGGTATCTTTCTTGCCAAGGATATGAAGTAGANGTATATGAAAAGCTGCCATATGCAGGTGGNCCAATGATGTTTGCTATGCCTAGCTATAAAGTTTCGTTTGATGGTATTATAGAAGGTGTAGAGGATTTACGAGATAGATTTTCAGTGAAGTTTCTATTCAGGACTAAAGTATTTAAAAATAATCAAAATAGAGCTGATGTTGGTGATGAATTTGTAGAAAATAATATGCCTTTAGAAGACGTTATAGAGAGTTATAATGCCATCTTGATATCTACAGGTGCATGGCATCCAAATACCATAGAAGGTTTTAAAAACATTAGAAATGCTTTCACAGCTTTTGAGTATCTATATCTTTGGCGATTATATGAAGAAGGCTTTCTATCTAACCAATTTATTAAGGGTAGAAGAGCTGTGGTTATAGGTGAAGATATACTTGTTGTTGAATCTGTTAAAAAGATGCTTGAACAAGGCTTTGAAGAAATCTATATACTTCATAGNAGCAACATAAATGAGGTTCCAATGGGTATGTATTGGATAAAGAGCTTTTTAAATGAGGGTGTATCATTTATACAATACACGAAGATTGCAAAAATTATAACTGAGCAAGGAATTGCTAAAGCTTTAGAATTCATTAAATACGAGCCCCAGTCTCCTCAGCATATCTCTAAATCAATAGAATGTGACCTAGTTATAGCTTCACTAGGCTCTAACCCAACACCACCAGTAATAGATGGTTTTAATGGTATAGAAATAGATAGCAGTGGTAGAATAGTTGTTGATAGATATTTTCGTACAAAGAGAGATAAGGTCTATGCCTCTGGAAGCGTTGTTTNGGGGGCGGTATATAGACTTGGAAAATCTTTTAGAGATGGGCTAAATGCTGCTAAAAATATCGATGTCTATCTTCAAAAAAGGAGATATATATAGTTGTAATGGTGGGTAGATATGGATAGAGAGAGAAGAGTGTTAATTGAAACAGGCTTTAGAAGACTTATAGACTATGATAGATGTATAGGTTGTGGTATTTGTGAAGAAGTCTGTAGCTTTCTTCACGAGGGTTCACCTCTTATAAAACTTTATGGAATTATAGATGGAATAGAAAAACCTATATCATGTTTCCATTGCACTAAAGCACCATGTGTAGCAGTATGTCCAACAAATGCCTTAGGTTATGATGGTCAAGGTGCAGTCACAATAACNACTACCAGATGTATTGGATGTACATCATGTATAGCTGCATGTCCATTTGGAATACCAGAGTTGTTGCCAATAGGCCATACCATTAAATGTGACTTGTGTAAAAAACTTAGAGCTCAGAATTTAGAGCCTGGATGTATAGCTACATGCCCATCAAATGCTATTATATGGGGATCCCCAGAGAAAATAACAAGATCGATGCGTGAAAAAGCATTGAAGAGAATCTCAAATGCATATACACTACTTGCATCACAACAATAGTTAA
>Ga0065719_103059_pt1 | contig 18360 bp, 19 predicted proteins | sample GBSCel85sediment_FD_59106 | JGI IMG/M metagenome (GOLD analysis project Ga0065719, IMG submission 59106) | Hot spring sediment microbial communities from Great Boiling Spring, Nevada - Cellulolytic enrichment CS 85C v3 (version 3) | ecosystem: Environmental > Aquatic > Thermal springs > Hot... | reverse complement strand
TGTGTAAAATATGTGCTTTAGATTGCCACCGAGTTCGCACTCCTTCTCAACGAGATACGTCTCGATTCCCTGATTTGCGAATTCCAAAGCGGCAGCCATTCCGGCGAGACCTCCACCGATTACGAGGGCTCTCTTAATCACATCGACCTCGATGTATGAGAGGGGCTCTAACAGCCTTGCCTTGGCAACTCCTGCGGCGACAAGCTCCATTGCTTTCTCCGTTGCCTTTTCCTTATCCCCGTGAACCCAAGAGCACTGCTCCCTGATATTTACAAACTCAAAGAGATATGGGTTCAATCCAGCTTCCCTCAGGGTGTTTCTGAATAATTGCTCATGTGTTCTCGGAGTACACGCCGCCACAACAATCCTGTTGAGGCTGTAATNTCTGATAGCTTGCTTTATCTTCTCTTGCGAATCGGCGGAACACGCGAAGAGAAGATGATCCGCATAGACGACATCGTCTAGAGTCTTGGCAAACTCCACTACCTTCTCGACATTGACGACTGAAGCGATATTAATTCCACAGTGACACACAAAGACTCCAATTCTCGGAGGCTCTCCGGTAACATCCCTCTCAGGAGGATACTCCTTCTTTGTGACAAGCTTTCCTCTTTCTGAGGCGATTATGCTTGAGGCTCTGGCGGCGGCACTGCTGGCTTGCGCAACGCTTTCCGGAATATCTTTGGGTTCACAAGCAACACCGGCAACGAACACACCCGGTCTTGAGGTGGCGATCGGATTGAATGTGTCAGTTTTAACGAATCCGTAATCGTTCAGGTCTATGCCTAAGATTTCAGCATATCTCTTCATATCCTCCNGAGGTTCGAATCCGACTGAAAGGACAACTAAATCGAACTCATCCTCGTGAGTTCTTCCGTCTTTCTCGTACTTGAGGATTAAATTACCGTTCTTTTTTGGGAGGATCACCGAAACCCTCGCTCTGTGGAAAATGACCCCCGTATTCTTCTTTAGCTCTCCTAGCGTATTCTTCGAATCCCTTTCCAAATGTTCTAACATCCATTGCAAAGATGTGGATTTCCGCATCTGGAATGTGCTCCTTGGCGATTATGGCGTGCTTCGTGGCGTAAGTACAACACACTGATGAACAGTAAGGATTCGTCTTATCCCTACTGCAAACGCACTGGATTATTGCTATCTTTTTCGGAACTTTACCGTCCGATCTGATGACATGTCCTTCGAAAGGTCCCGTTGCTGATAACAACCTCTCGAACTGAATACTCGTTACGACGTTGGGGTAAAGACCGAAGCCGTATTCCTTCCTTNTGGAGGCGTCCGCAAGCTTTCCACCCGGAGTTAGGATGATCGAACCCACTTCGATCTCAATTTCTTTCGGCTTCTGGTTGTAGTCAACTGCGTTTGCTGGACAGACGCTTGAGCATATCCCGCAACCGATGCACTTATCTTTATCAATTACATAGACCTTTGGAACTGCCTGCGGATACCTAAGGTAGATTGCCGATCTGTAAGACAACCTCTCGTTGTATTCGTCGATAGCATCTACGGGACAGACCTCGCTACACAGTCCGCATCCGGTGCATTTATCTGGATCAACGTAAAGTGGATTCCTCTTTATCCTCACTTTGAAGTTTCCAGCTTCTCCCTCAACTGATAGGAGATCCGCGTTCGTTATCAGCTCGATGTTCTCGTGTCTATCCACCTCGTTCAGCTTTGGCGATAGGATACACATCGAACAGTCGTTCGTGGGGAAGGTTTTGTCGAGTTGAGACATTCTTCCTCCGATTACGGGATTCTTTTCGAGCAGATAGACCTTGAATCCCGATTCAGCCAAATCCAGAGCCGCTTGTATTCCCGCGATACCTCCCCCGATAACGAGGACGGCACCAGTCATGAACTCACCCCTTTCACGATTAATTCGTCTCCAACATCAATCTCGATGAGATTNCTCTTCTTCATCTCAAGAATTGTGTCCATAATATCTTTGTAGCTTAGGGAGGTCTTCTTAACTAGTTCTGAGACCGTAGCAATTCCATTAAGGTTCTTCATTATGATGGAGATTTTCAGTGCCCTATCGATTGCATTGTCAAGGATTTTTTCGTACTTTCTCCCTCGGGATCTTCTCTCCGTATGCGTTGCCTTCCTCTGTTATCGATCTCATTTTCGCGATTAACGCTCTTAAATCTCGGTTAAGCGTAATAGACTTGAGAAGATCCGCTTTCTCCACTTTTTCTGTGAACTTCCCCTTCACGGATTCAACCGCTTTAGCGAAATCTCCCTCAACGAGAAGGATCCGGTCTTTGGATTCTCCAATTGCTTTGAGAATCTTCTTGAAGGCATTTACTTTGCTCTTAGCCTCTTCACTTCCGGGATAATTGCGGCAATTCTTCCCGCAAGTTGAAACTATTACGCACTTGGCACCTTTCATGAAAGCATCCGCTATTAGAGAGATGTCGATCCTTGCAGAACACAGAAGCGAAATCACGCAGGCATCGGCTGTACTCTTAATCCTCCTACAAGAGAAAACAACGATATCTCCGTCAATCTCTTCCGCGAGGCTCTCATCTCTGAATTTTTTGGCTGCCATTGTTATAGCTTTTGGAGGGCAACTTGATGCACACAGACCACAAACCCTGCACTTTCCTGTTACTTCCGGGACTCGATCGACGATTGTTAGAGCATCATGAGGACACAGCGAGACGCATATACTACAAGTTATGCACTTGGTGTTATCGATTAATAACGACTTTACTTGGGTTTCTGGCATGAAAGTAGTTAGCTCTTGCGTTTATAAGATTTTTGTTGAAATATTCATGCTCCATTCTGCTATAAATCCATTTTTAATTATTTTAGATTTTTCAAGATAATTACACATGTTAATCTTTTCTGATGATCTCTCTCAGATGATCCCAGACCTCGTCTATCTTTTTCTTTACGTTTTCATCCATCTCAATAATGTCGGGCCACTCTCTTTCGTATCCTTCCTCCTTCCACTTTTTCGTTGCATCGATTCCAAGTTTCCCTCCCAAATTTGGGAGATAGCTTGAATGATCTAAGCTGTCAAGAGGTGCATTGGGGATGATTACAACATCCCTCGATGGGTCGAATCTGCTCGTAACAGCCCATATAACCTCTCTCATATCGTGGACATTCACATCATCATCTACGACGATCACAATTTTCGTAAGGGATAGCATCCCAGTTCCCCATATCGAAAACATCACCTTCTTTGCGTGACCGGGGTATCTCTTCTTTATTGAGACAATCGCAAGGTTGTGGAATCCACCCTCAATGGGTAAGTTGATGTCAACAATCTCAGGATGTATCATTCTGAGAATGGGGAGGAAAATGCGCTCTGTAGCCTTTCCAAGCCATGCATCCTCCATCGGAGGTTTCCCCACGATTGTGGTGTGATAAATCGGATCTTCCCTGTGGGTTATGCACTCCACATGGAATACAGGATAGGGCTCAGGAGGCGTGTAATATCCTGTGTGATCTCCGAATGGTCCTTCAATCCTGAATTCGTCTGTCCTGACATACCCCTCTAGGACGATTTCCGCATTCGCCGGGACTTGGAGATCCACGGTCTCGCAGTCGATCATTTTTACTCTTTTGTTTCTTATAAATCCGGCAAACATGAACTCACTCAGATTTTCGGGAAGGGGTGCTGTGGCAGCGTAAAGGATAGCGGGATCCACACCGATAGCTACAGCAACCTCTATTTTGTCTTTCCCCCTCCTCNTTNGCCTTTTTTATAGTGGAGAGCTCCATGCTTATGGATTTGCCAGTGCATACCCGTTGTTCTCTCATCAAAAACCTGCATTCTATACANTCCGGCGTTTAAAANACCAGTTTCGGGATCTCTCGTTATTACAACGGGAAGTGTAATGAAGCGGCCACCATCCTTCGGCCAGCATTTTAGTATCGGGAACTTCAGAAGGTTCGGTTTATCTTCGATTACCTCTTTCACTGCTCCCTTTTTCACCCTCTTCGGGATGAAATTTACAAAATCCTTGGCTGCCTTTATTCCATCGAATAGAGATTTNGTCTGGATTTTTGCGAATTCAACAAGCCTCTCACCGATACTCTCAAATCTATCAGTCTCAAGTGCGAGTTTCATTCTCCTTTCAGTTCCAAACGCATTGATCAGGACAGGAATACCATATCCTTTCGGTTTCTCGAAAAGAAGTGCTTTTCCACCCATCTTTACGGCTCTGTCCGCAATTTCGGTAATCTCCAAATCAACACTGAATTCATCCTTTATCCTTGCGAGTTCGTTTTCTTCATCAAGTCTCCTTATGAATTCTCTTAAATCTTCATAGGGCATAATCGGACAACCTCTTCTGATTAACCTTTAATAGGGTTTTCCATTTTCGTCTGACTATTTCAGCGTTCGAATTTTCTTTTAACCATTCTACGGTTTTTTTATCCGAGGGGTAACCGCTACCGAAATCTCCAAATTCTTTTTTTAGTTCTTCGATTAATCTATCCCTCTCGTACTTCGCTATTATAGATGCGGCAGCTACCACTTCGTATCTCTCACCCTTGTGGATTGCAAAAACCTTTTTGGATGTTCTTTCTTTAAACCACTTACTCAGACGCTCGGGATTAACGTCAAAGCTGTCTATATAAAAGATTTGGGCATCAATCTCATCTATCAATCTAAGACAGCTATCTCTAAGGATTTCGTTTATCGTTTCGGTTTCCATCCTTCTATTGATTTCCTTTGCACTGATAACAAGAATTCTATAATCAAAACGTTTCATAAGTTCTTTTGCAATGAGCTCACGTTTCTTTTTCTGAATTTTTTTTGAATCCTTAACTCCCAGCTCCCTTAAAGTAGTAATTTCATTTTCTTCGCAGGCGAAAACGCAGACTACCATGGGGCCTATCACCGACCCCTTTCCCGCCTCGTCAATCCCGGCTATCATAAGAACTTCATCGAAATGTCTTTCATTTCGTTTCTTTTTGCGAGATTAATTAAAAAAGGCGTCAGCGATTCTACGAACGCTGAATTCTTAAGAGATCCTCCGTCTAAAGCCCGTAATCCTTTTATTTTTGAGATCATATCCATGACAGTTTTTTTGGCATCTTCGTCATCCGAACAAACTATAACATCCCATCCGAGTTCCTCTTCGGGATCGGCGAAACGCTTTGCCGGAATGTTGTTGAACGCTACGACCACTCTGCTTTCTTTCAAGATTTTTGCGAGCTTTAGTGCTGCTGAACCTTCCTNGGGAGGAGTGTAAATCGCTTCCCNCTCGAACTTCATTGGAACGATTGGCGAAACAACGATCTTTCCCTTAAGCTTTTCCCTCAGCNTTTCAACTGTATCAAAGGTGTGCNTCCAAGGGATCGTTATCACGACGATGTCNGCGAGTTCTGCTGCTCTTTCGTTTGTCATCCCTTGGATGTCGGGAACACCCCCCATCTTCTTAACAAGGATGTTATAGTGCTCTGCTCTTTCTTTAGCTTTCTCTTCATCTCTCGATCCCACTATAACTTCGTATCCCGCAAGCTTAAGTCTGAAGGAAAGTCCCTCCCCTAATTCCCCGGTTCCTCCAAGTAATGCGATTCTCATATTACTTTAAGGTGTTTATTCTCTCTACAACGGCTTCGGCAAATTCCCTTGTTCCGACAAGGGTTCCACCACGATGTCTGTGCAGATCGTAGGTGACAATTCCATCGTTCAATGTCATTTCGATCGCTTTCTTGATCATTTCCGAAGCCTCCTTCCATCCAAGATATTCGAACATCAGGGCTCCCGTCAAGATCTGGGCTGTTGGATTCACCTTGTTTTGTCCCGCATATTTGGGAGCCGATCCATGAACAGGTTCGAAGACACCCATTCCATCACCTATGTTGCTACCCGGTGCTACTCCAAGCCCCCCAACGAGAGCGGCAGCAGCATCACTTAGGTAATCTCCGTTTAGGTTTGGCGTGACAAGAACATCGTATTCCGCCGTCCTCGTCAAGAGCTGCTGGAACATGTTATCTGCTATCCTATCCTTGATCACGATTTTTCCTTTCGGTCTCTCACCGTCGTAGATGTTCCAGAGCTCGTCCTCTGTGATAACTTTATCGCCGAATTCTTCTTTTGCCACTTCGTAACCCCAGTCTCTGAAGGCTCCCTCAGTGTATTTCATTATATTCCCTTTATGGACGATGGTAACACTCTCCCTGTTGTTTTCTAAAGCGTATTTTATCGCAAGTCGAACGAGTCTTTTCGTTGCAAACTCGCTGATCGGCTTTATCCCAATCCCAGAATCTTTTCTTATTTTGATACCAAACTCCTTTTCAAGAAAATCCATGAGCTTCAGGGCCTCTGGACTACCTTTGGGCCACTCTATTCCGGCATAAACATCTTCAGTGTTTTCTCTGAATATTACAAGATCAACGAGCTCCGGATGCTTTATAGGACTTGGAAAACCCTTTAAATAGAAAACGGGACGGACGTTAGCATACAAATCAAGAACCTGTCGGATAGTCACATTAAGGCTTCTGTAGCCAGTCCCGACAGGAGTCGTTAAAGGACCTTTAAGAGCCACTCTGAATTCTTTTATGGCGTTTAGTGTATCCTCCGGAAGATAGCTTCCGTAAAGCTTGTAGGCATCCTCTCCTGCATAAATTTGGAACCAAACAATTTCTTTACCTATCTTTTCAGCGGCGGCGTTCAGGACCTTTAAAGCTGCTGGAACAACATCCTTCCCTATCCCATCCCCAACAATGTAGGGAATCACTGGGTTATCGGGAACTATCAGCCTTCCGTTCTCGTATCTGATTTTTTCACCCTCTTCAGGTGGCTTGATCTTTTTGTACTGCATGCAGATAGTAAGAGGTTCGTTTAAAATGTTTGTTGCTAAATGTTTTATTCAGCCCTTTCCGTCTCTTTTCAATGTCAAAGGAGATGTTCAGAGAGATCAACAGAAGGTTCGTCGAGAAGTACGAGAAAATAGACGACTCAGATGAATTCTATCAATACATGTCCAAGCCTCTGAGAAAGAGCTTCAGGGTGAATCTGTTGAAAACAGACGTGAAAACCGTTATCGAAAGACTGAAGAATTATTTCGAGATAGATCAGATCCCATGGTGTCCAGAGGGTTTCTTTGTGTCAAGCGATGAAATAACGAACACACCAGAATTTTCCTTAGGATTGATATTTATGCAGGAGGCAAGCTCTATGATCCCCCCAATCGTTTTAGATGTCAAAGAAAACATGAACGTTCTTGATATGGCGGCAGCTCCTGGATCCAAAACAACACAGATAGCCGCTTACATGAAGAATACGGGCTGCATAATAGCAAACGACGTTAAGTTCACGAGGATTAATATCCTTATATCAAATATCCAGAAGTTCGGAGCGATAAACGTGAAGGTTACCATGAAGGACGGAAGATATTTCAAAAGATTTGAGAACAGATTTGATAGGGTGCTTCTAGACGCTCCATGCAGCAATGTCGGAATGATACGGAAGAATTACAAGTACCTGAAGCTTTGGAGACAGAAAGAAGTTGAATCCCTATCCAGACTACAGAAAGAACTAATTTTGGCGGGATACAGAGCCCTTAAGCCCGGTGGTATCCTCGTCTATTCGACGTGCACATTGGATCCCGAGGAGAACGAAGAGGTAATCGATTACCTCNTNAGCAACACAGATGCTAGGCTTNAGAGAATAGAGCTGCCTTTAAGATCTCACGATCCNATCATCGAATTCAGTGGTAAAAAATACAGCGATGAAGTGAAGAAGTGTCTCAGAATTCATCCTCAGGATAACGATACTGAGGGGTTTTTTGTTGCAAAAGTTGTTAAGAATTAATCTAAGGACAGCTCGTCAAAGGTTATGTACTCCCTTGGAATTTCCCATATATATCCAGCTTCCTTAAAGACTCTTTCCTCCACAAAAATCTGAGCATTAAATCTCAAAGCGAGAGCTATGCTATCACTGGGTCTTGCATCGATTTCGTGAACTATGTCGTCCGATCTTAAGAATATCCTTGCGTAAAAAGTGTTCTCAACCAAATCGTCGATAACGATCTTCTCAATTTTTGCATTTAGTCTCTTGAGCATATCAACGATCAGATCATGAGTCATGGGTCTTGGAGGAATTTGATTTCTCAAAACGGAGTGGATTGCTAAGGCTTCGGCAAGTCCTATAAAGATTTGCAATATCCTTCCGTTATCATCTCTGAGCAAAACAACNGGAGTTGCTCCAAACACACTCGGTGCCGCATACACACCCAATACTTNGACTTTATTCATCTTGNATAAGTTGGATTTGAAAAGTATTAATACTTTCCCCTCAAACGGGTTGACATNATTGAGGAGATCATAAGGGAGCATGCAGAGGAAAATTGAGAATTCGATAGCTCCTTCATATCCGATGGCGTTTGCACTATTCCCCGGCGGATGCGATCTTTGCGATGAATGTGAGTTTAAAAAAAAATGCGTACACCTGAAAAGGTCAGACCAAGTATTTCAGCGATGGGTATGGGAGACGGAAGGGCTGTTGCAGTGATCTTAATCCATTAACATGTTCAGACCTTCGATAAACGCCTCCACACTCGCCATTACGATATCNGTCCGNGCTCCCCTNGCCGTAACGATTTTGTCCCCTCTGCGGAGTTGGACGATNACATCTACGAGAGCATCTGTTCCNCCAGTTATCGCTTCGACTGTATAGCTTACGAGCTCTACATCAGCGTAGCTGCTGATAGCTCTTTTGATTGCATTTATTGCGGCGTCAACNGGTCCCACACCAACTCCAGCCTCGATTATCTCCTCTCCGTNAATTTTCAGCTTCACACTCGCCGTTGGCATTATATGGGCGCCGCTTACGATTGACAGATCTAGAAGTTTGACTTTCTTCTCTCTTTTGATCTGGAGGACAGTNTCTATTATAGCTCTCACATCCGCATCAGTCACCATCTTTCCTCTGTCGCCAATATCCTTAATTCTATTNAGTATCTCTTGCATCTGCTCTTTTGTTGCCGTATATCCTAAATCTTTCATTATCGCTTCAACACTTGCTCTTCCCGCATGTTTTCCGAGAACTATAGATCTTTTTCTCCCGATTATTTCCGGAGATATCGGTTCGTAGCTCAACGTGTTCCTCAAAATGGCTGATGTGTGGATACCGCTTTCATGTTTGAATGCATTTTCACCAACTATTGGTTTGTTTGGTGGGACTTTAACCATCGTAAGCTTTTCTACGAGCTGAGACGTTGGGTATATTCGCTCCTTGTTGATNTTCGTTTTGATTCCGTAAAGGAATTCTAAAGCCATTACGACTTCTTCCAAGGCGGCGTTTCCAGCTCTCTCACCAAGCCCATTCATTGCAACGTGGATTTCGTCAGCACCACCCTTTACTGCAAATACCGTATTTGCGGTTGCCAATCCAAAATCATCATGGCCATGAAATGCTATGGGGACTTTAAATCTCTCTTTTAACTTTTTCATGATTTCATAAGCTTTTTCAGGAATTAGTACTCCAACAGTGTCCGTGAATGTAAGCCTATCAGCTTTTGCATCTAATGCGTTTTCGTAAAGCTCCAAAATGAAGTTGAAATCTGCTCTTGATGCATCTTCTCCACCAAATTCGACTATCAAACCACGCTCTTTTGCGTATTCTATTGCTTCTACAGACATNTGAATGATATCTTCCCTACTTTTTCCAGGGAATTTTGTTGAAATGTGAATATCCGAGGAGGGAGCCACTATGAATACAGAATCGACACCAGCATCTGCTGCAGCGTCAATATCCTCAAATTTAATCCTACCAAAACTACAGATTTCCGCATTCAATCCAAGCTCACTAATCCTCTTAATGGCTTCGAACTCTCCTTTAGAAGAAATGNCNGTCGCCACGCTTCTATTATGGTCAACACCGAGCTTATCGAGAGCCTCAGCTATCATTACTTTTTGCTCCACGCTCAGAGAGACACCGGGTGTTTGCTCACCATCTCTCAGGGTTGTGTCAAGTATTTTCAGCATTGTAGTTAATGTCATTGATAGGATTATATATTGTTTGCTCTCACTTTTTTAAAAAGATTTAAAAAGATTTTATTAGATTATCATCTCAGCCCTACGAGTTCTTCCAAAGCTTTTTTAGGATCACTTGCCTTCACAACACCGCTTGCTAATAGAACTCCTTCGGCACCTAAATCCATTGCAGCTACGATATCTTCGTATTTGCTGATTCCAGCACCGCACAAAACCTTAACATTCCTGTTAACACTCTTTGCAGCTTTAACAGAATTCTCAACGATTTCGGGCTCCGCTTTGCTAACAGGAATACCACTCCCGATAAGCTCTGGAGGCTCTACGGCAACGTAATCTGGATTAAGAGCCGCAGCCGCTGCCGTTGTTGGAGTGTTATTCGTGCAAACTATAGAAACGAGATCTAATTCTCTTAATTTCGATACGATGAATTCAATGTCTGCAAGTTTCAGTCGTCTCTCGCTGTGATTGATTAAGCTACCCTTTAATCCTCTCTCCTTGAGCATTTCCGGTGTAATTCTTCCCGTGTAACTCCCGTAAGTCACTGCATCGACATGCTGAGCAAAAACGTCAAGGGAAGTCTCCTTAATGATGTAGCTCACGTCCAAGTAGTTTGGAGCTACGGCGAGATAGAAATCAGTCTTTTTGGATACTTCTTCGACTGCTTTTGCGAGCTTTAAGGCTCTTTCTCCACTACTCTCTCTATACGCTTTAAAATTTATTATNACGGTGAACATCCNACCACCCTAGAAATCCGTCATGATTCTGAACTGATCTGTATCCGGCTTCATATATTTTAAAAACTTTCTCGTTGCACCNTCTATATCCCTTGCCTTTGTGATGGCTCTACCAACAATCAGAATGTCGGCNCCCTCTCTGATCACTTCCTCTACGTTCTCAGGTCGAATTCCTCCAGCAACAGCGACCAAAACGTTGTACTTTTCTTTAATCTCCTTGGCAAACTTCCAAGGTGGCTCTTCTGTCTCAGAATCTATGGCTCTGTGTAGCTCTACAACATCGGGGAGAATTCCAGTCTCTACGATCTTATCTAGTCTCTTAACTGGATCTTCGACGTTCAGCATGTCGACTACGCTGTAAATTCCGAGCTTCTTCACCTCTTCAATAGCTTTCTTTATCGTATTCAAAGGAGCCAATCCTGAGATTACGACGGCGTTCGCAGTAGCATCAGCCGCCATTCTTGCCTCTAAATTACCCGTATCAAGTGTTTTTAGGTCGAGAACATAGAAGGCATCGGGTCTCTCTTTCCTTAACTCTAAGATGACTTCGGCACCATATCTCTTTGCAAGAGGTGTTCCTACTTCAAAAATTATGTGATCACTCTCAGGAATCTGTCTAATTATCTTAAAGACCTCGTCCAAGTCAGGTATGTCAATGGCGATTTGAAGATAAGGGGGGTCCCAAAGTCTTGTAAGTTTTCTACCAACAAGTGGGTGGAAGCTTCTATCCTTCTCCCATATAACTTTGTCTACGTCTGGGAATCCTTCCATAGCTCTCTTTAAAGCGAGTTTTGTTGCACTGTAGTTATAGTAAAAGACCTTCTCTTTGTTCTCAGCTTTCGGATGAATAAACACGCTAACAATGACTACGAGGTCCTCCGCCTTATCTTTGGGGATGATACCATCCTCAACAGCATCTGCGATAGCCTTTGCAACTGCCATCTGAGCTTGACCGAAGATAAGTTCCGCTTGCTTCATATCCTTAATCGTGACTTTTGGGATGATGACGGCGGGAGGCTTCGTTATCAGGTTTGGTCTAATCACAGCCAGGAGCGGAGTGTGTCCGGCTGATAACTGTGAGAGTGCATTCGCAAATGCGTAGCCGACTGGCCCGTCTTTGCTGCCTATTAGCAAATCTATGTGAGCTACCTCGTTTCCAGTTCCCACAAGAGCTTCCCCTATTCTGAACATCCTACCACCTCAGAATTCGAGAACATCTTCGTAGAATCTTTTGATCATTTTTTTGTCCATTAAAAGATCTTTTTCTTTTAATATCTCTCTTTCAAGTTTTTTGAGTGTAGCATGGACGGCAAATTCAACACCCCATCCCTCTCCAGTAGCGAAGAAGATCCCCCTGTCCGATGCAAGCTTAATCCTCACGTGGATCAGAGGCAGTGCTCTGAATCTTTCTTTATGCTGCTTTATGTAAACAAACATGACTGCGTCTCCAATGAAGTTCGTAAATTTCCTCATAAACCTCTGGATGTCATCTTGTAACGCCATCTGGTCAAATTCATCGATTTCCGTTCCCCTAACGATGATTTCTACTCTTAACTCTCCTGATGGAGCTTTTTCAGCCACAAATTTCTCAAGTATGTCTTTTTTGGTGATTATTCCTTCAGGAGTTCCGTCCGGATNGACCACGACAATGCTTGAAACTTTGTGCTTAATCATCAGGTCTATGATGTCCGCTAAGCTATCGTCCCTGTAACATGTTATTGGAGGATAACTCATTATGCTTTCAACCATTATTGCCATTGTTTTCTCTTTTTCACCCTTTACGTCACCTATTCTTGCCTTTCTTCTTGGGGCTATGATCCTATCAACGATGTCCTTCCCAGTTATCACACCGACTACCCTGTGATTGTCGTCAACTACCACAAGCCTGTCGACACCGTTAGTTCTCATTAGAGAAAGAGCCTTTCCCGCCGAATCATGAGCATTCACAACAATAACGTCGGGATTCATAACATTTCTCGCTCTAACACTTCCGATTTCACTTTTGATCACTTCAAGGAAGTCGTTTATGTAGATTATACCGTAGTTACCATCCTTATTGATAATCACAAAAAGGTGTTGAATCTTCTATAAACCTCCGAACGACTTTTTCAACATCAAGATCGCGGTAATCGATTATTCCCGTTCTTATTGTAAAGCTCTTGATCTTAGTTTCGTGGGGATTCGTCATTGCACTTCCTCTAATCAGATCGCGTTCTCTGATAACACCTATGATTTTGCCGTTCTCTTTTACAACTAGCGCACTCGCTTTGTCTGGATCTAGTTTGTCTAAGAGAGGAAGTAATTTTGATATCGTATCGTTAGCGTCCACGACCTCGTAGTCATACTTGATTAAGCTTTCAAGGGTTTCTCTGTCCAATTTACCACCTCCATCCATTAATTAGTTTGTTGATTTAAAAACTTATTCAGGAATTCCATCAAAAATTTTTACCTATGAGAGTGATAATCGGCAGGGAAGTTTTTAATGAGTTCAAAGTTAAATCGAAAGGAATCCATCAAAAGCTTGTGGACACGTCTAACGATCGTAGATTGCATCATTGGAGGAGAGTACTCAGAGTTACTAGCAATAATTTTTTTAACATCTCGTGAGAATCTGATTTGATGATGCCTCTAAACCCAAAACAGATGAAGGAAGATGATGAAACAGATGGGAATTGACATGGGATGAGATTGAAGCGGAGGAAGTTATAATCAGAACGAAAAGCGAAGAACTCATTTTCAAAAATCCCACTGTCACAAAAATATCGGCAAAAGGTGTTGAAAGCTTTCAGATTATAGGTAGCTACGAAGTGGTCGAGAGAATTGAGATAAGCGAGGAGGATGTAAAACTTGTTGCAGAGCAGGCTGGAGTGAGCTTGGAGGAAGCAAGAAAAGCTTTAATTGAGAGTAAAGGAGATATAGCGGAAGCTCTCTTGAAACTGACAGAATGAAGCCCCCCGTTATTCTGAAAAGCGGAAAAAATCAGTACCTCATAAACAAATTTAACGGAAAACTTCATACCCATAAAGGGATAATAAATTTGGAAGAACTCAAATCCAAGAACTTTGGAGACACAATCAAATCCCATTTAGGCGTTGAATTTAAGATCCTACCTTTCAAAGCTTCAGATTTTTTCAAACTATTTAAGAAAAGTGCTACTCCTGTAATGCCGAAAGATATTGGAGTCGTAATAGCTCACGCGGGTCTCCAGCCTGACTCTTTAATTCTTGACGCCGGAACCGGGAGCGGAGTGACCGCCGCCTACTTCGCTTATTTCAACAAGTATGGGGAGGTCATCACGATAGAAAAGAGAAAAGACTTCGCAAAGGTTGCCCGTGAAAACTTCAGAACCGCCGGTTTGAAGAACATCCATCAGATTATCGGAGATGCTGTTGAAATCGCTGACGGATTTAAAAAAGAGTTTGATTTCGTTTTCTTGGATATGAAGGATGACGTCAAGATGATCCCAAAAGCATACGAGATTCTGAGATACAACGGATTCATCGCCGTTTACAATCCGTATATTGAGCCGACAAGGGAAGTTTACGAGCAAATGATAAAGACCGGATTCAGAGATGTTGAAGGTTTCGAGGTTGTGAAGATAAATCTCGAATTCAAGAGGGTCGGGACGCGCCCGTTCGTAAGCATCTACCATACGGGATACATAGTTATGGGACGAAAGATTTGAGCCAGTTAGGTAAGCAGAAGCTTGCGATATGAATTTCTGGGTTGTAGTGGATTGTTTTGATATTCCTTTTATGGTATCTTCTTTCTATCTCATCTTTAGTGGGATACTTATCCGAGTGGATCAGATAGCTCCAAAGACCTAAAGGATAGAGAGGAACGTAATTAATGTAAACACGAACGTCCATGACGCTTCGGATATTCTCATAAATCATTTTGAAATAATCTGTCTGGATGAAGGGTGACTGGCTTTGAGTTACAAAAACATCCGAAATTTTCTTGCAGGCTTTGTAGAATTCCCTAGAAAGTATATGTTCGCTGAAAAGATTAGGATCAGTTCCATCCACTATTACGATATCAAACTTATCTTCGCAGTTCATGATGAAATCGAAGCCGTCTTCGAAAACGATCGTGACTCTACTGTCGTTGAAGGCGCCCTTATCTATCCCCAAATATTTTTTCGATATCTCTACAACCATTTCATCTAACTCAACTAACACCACTTCGGACGGGTCGTGTTTTAAAACTTCTCTTAAACTTCCACCATCCCCTCCGCCAATAATAAGAACTTTTTTCGGATTTCTGTGGGTTAGCATCGGAACATGAACGAGCATTTCGTGATAGAAGGGTTCATCCCTTTCGGATAGCTGTATTTTTCCGTCCAAAACAAGCATTTTTCCAAAGTCGAACGTGTCAAACAATTGTATATGCTGATAATCGCTTCTAACATCAATAATTTTTTCCTTGATTTTGATTGTTAACCCGACACCGTTGTAGATTTCGGTGAACCATTCCATGCTCTCACACCTAATGTGAGNTTTAAAAATAGTAGTCCCTCAGATTGGCAACTTCTCATCACTATTCAGTGGCGGGAGTAATCATCATCGGGTAATCAAAATACACTAGAAGATTTAAAAGATAAGTGGAGGCCTTGGAACATTTGAGAGATGACTTTGCACAGCAGTCATTTTGTCAGATAATGTGTATTAACGATGAGCTTATCAGTTACACGAGCGCAGTTGATCACTTATTACCTTAAAGAATGAAAACTTAGCAAAACTTGGAGAGAAGAGCTTAATTCAAACGAGTGCCGAGGCCGGGATTCGAACCCGGGACCTACGGATTATGAGTCCGTCGCCCCAACCAGCTAGGCTACCTCGGCTTGAATATATGTCGACTAGCGGATTATTAAAATTTTTTGATGTTGGGTGGTAACTATTTTAAATACCATACTATACAAGATAGAGTGAGGTGTAAAGCATGGGATTCATAGAAAGACTATTGGGTAAGCAAGAGAAGGTGCGTGTTGAGGAATATGAGGAACTTGATCTGAGCGAATTTGAAGCCGAACTCGAAGAAGACACCGAAACATACATTAAGGTAGCCGAAATTACGAGCTTTAACGATATTCCCGAAATAAGAAGACAGATTTACGACGGAAACATTATCATAGCGGACTTAGCTTTCCTCAAACACGATAAAATCACCCTCGATAGGATACTCAAAGATTTGAAACAGCTTGCTGAAGATGTTAGAGGAGATATTGTCGGTTTAGGAGAAGATTACATCATCATAACACCCATGGGAATTAAAATAGACAGAAACAAAATAAGGGGTTCAAGAACATGATCCCCTGTCCCATTTGTGGAAAGGAGATCAAAATCTTAACGGCTACTTATGATACGCCATACTTCGGCAAAGTTCTCATTACAACGATAAACTGTGAATGTGGATTTAAGCACGCAGACTCATTTATCGCTGAGATCAAAGATCCATTAAGAGTTATTGTGGAGATAAACAAAAACACATTATTCTCAAAAGTTATCCGATCAACATCGGGAACAATAAAAATCCCAGAGCTGGGATTGGTTATGGAGCCTGGACCAGCAAGTCAAGCATTTATCACAAACATCGAAGGNGTTTTGATAAGATTCGAAGATATTGTTGAAGTTGCGAAGAGATGGAACAGTGATGACTCGAAAAAGGTTGAAAGATGCGAATACATCCTGTCGAAACTGANAGCTGCAAGAGAAGGTAAAGAAACTCTTACATTGGTAATCGAGGATCCATTCGGAAACAGCACGGTAATAAGTGACAAAGCGTTCATGGAAAAAATGAGTGAGGAGGAGGCCTCAAAATTAAAGACTGGTCTAACGATAATTGATATCGCTGGCGATGAGGTTTTGAACAAGTTATATGAAAGTTAGAGGCGTAAACAGTGTTGCGGAGGCCATTAAGGCGGGAGTTGTTAACAAAATCTACGTCGACGAAAGAGCGAAATCAAAAAGAATCGAATTAATTGTCAAGCAAGCGAAAAAGTTAGGAATTCCGGTGATCTTCGGAAGATTCGAAGAGAGGATAGAGGCAGATATCTCCCCAGTAAAGTATAAGGATTTCGAATACGTCGCCGAGAAGACTCTCAAAGAAGGGGCCTTCCTTTTAGCTCTTGATTCGGTTCAGGATCCTCAGAATTTAGGCGCCGTTATTAGAGCCGCAGAATTCTTCGGATGCGGTGGATTAATCATCCCAAAAAGGAGGAGCGCCCAAGTAAACGAGACCGTTGTTCGAGCGTCTGCAGGTGCAGCCCTTCACTTGGATATCGCGAGGGTTGCAAATCTCGCAAATACACTAAAATCCTTAAAGAAGATGGGTTTTTATGTGGTGGGTGCGGAGCTCAACGGAAAAGATATCGAAGATGTTTATCTCGATCCGCCCCTTGTTATCGTCATAGGAGGAGAAGACAGGGGAATTTCGAAACCCGTTTTGAAGCAGTGCGATGAGATAGCAACCATAAAGCCTTACGGAAAAATTAATAGCCTGAATTTATCGAACGCAGCAGCTATAATAATGTTCGAATTCAGAAGAAGACTATCACCAAAAGGTTTTTCTTAAAAAGAGGCTAAGATCAATATGGATTTGGAAGGCTTTGCAAGAAAACATCTTAATGACGAAAATCTGAAAGAAAAACTCGCCGAGAGAATTCTTGAGATCAAAGACACTTCAAAGGAGTTTGCTTTAAAATTAGCCGAAGCCGTTATCTTAGAAGTGAAAAACGCTTATTCTAAAACAAATTACCTCCTCGATTACTACAAAACGGGAGTCACGATGGGAAAGTTCGGCGTTGGAAGCCGGGGCATCGGTGACTTCTACGTTCATTCAAAGATTGCTGAAATGTGCGGAGAAGCTATTGTTGGATCCAAGGATCTTGACGATGCCGGAGTTGTGAAACACAACGGTCTCTACATTTCAGTGGCGATAGATGGTATCCATTCGAGATTGAGCGAATTCCCATTCATAGCCGGATTCCATGTCACAAGAGCAGCTATGAGAGACGTTTACGTCATGGGTGCCAAACCAGTTGCTCTATTCTCCGACATTCACATTGCTGATGACGGAGATGTCTCGAAGATTTTTGATCATCTCGCCGGAATAACTGCGGTCAGCGAGATCACTGGAGTTCCTCTCATAGCGGGTAGCACTCTCAGAATCGGGGGCGACATGGTAATTGGGGAAAGAATGACTGGTGCCGTCGGATGCGTCGGTGTTTCCGACCACATCACACCAAGAAAGAATGCCAAAGCCGGAGACGTTATAATCTTGACGGAGGGTGCCGGCGGCGGAACTATTGCAACAACAGCCATATATTACGGAATGCATGAGGTTGTCGAAGAGACCATAAATCTCGATTTTATATTCGCCGCTGAGAGTGTTATCAATTCAGGATTGGTGAAGAACATCCATGCAATGTCCGATGTAACGAACGGAGGGATTAGGGGAGATGCCGAGGAGATCTCGAAGACTTCCAATACAGCTTTGTATTTTGAAATAGAAAAGATAAGGAATCTCATAAACAAAAAAGTTCTGAACATGCTTGAAACTCTTCAAATAGACTTCATGGGCGTTTCTATTGATTCTCTGATGATAATATGTCCCGAAAGGTTTGCTGATGAGATTATCAAAACCATCAGGA
>Ga0065719_106678_pt1 | contig 18444 bp, 16 predicted proteins | sample GBSCel85sediment_FD_59106 | JGI IMG/M metagenome (GOLD analysis project Ga0065719, IMG submission 59106) | Hot spring sediment microbial communities from Great Boiling Spring, Nevada - Cellulolytic enrichment CS 85C v3 (version 3) | ecosystem: Environmental > Aquatic > Thermal springs > Hot... | reverse complement strand
TCAAAGCTCATAGTACGTGAGCCCATTCTAGTAAAGTACAAGTTCATAAACATAGCGTAGTGAAAACCACGCTGTAGAATACTGAAGAGGTATGTGTATAGCTCTAAAAAAACTTGGCTTTCATGTTCTAGTGGTGGGAAGCAGGACTTTTGAATTCTGGTGGAGGTGGGAAGTCCTCAGGTTTTTTAGTCTCTAACTCCTGTAGCCTAGTCTAGGGGATCGCCGTGAGGTGTGTTGCGTACATTCGTGTCTCGACTAGGGAGCAAGACGAAGAGGTGCAGCGCAACGCGATTGAGGAGTTTGCTAGGAGCAGGAGCTTCACTATTGTAAAATACTATGTGGATAAAGGCGAATCCGGGGCCAAGCCTTTCAAGGAGAGGCCCAGTACATCTCAGCTCCTAGCCGAGCTGGAGGAGTTGAGGCCAGAGTGTATTATTGCGTGGGCGCTTGACAGGCTGGGGAGGTCAATGCTCGATACTATGAACACGGTGTTAGAGCTAGAGGGCCGCGGGATTAAAGTAGTTACCATTAAGGAGGAGTTCCTGCAGACCTTAGACCCTAACATACGCAAGCTAGTACTCTCAATACTATCCTGGGTGGCAGAGTACGAGCGCAGGAGGATAAGGGAGAGGCAGGAGGAGGCTTGGAGACAGGGCAAGCGGAAAGGTCGGCCACCAAAAGTAGACGACGCTATAATACTCAAGTACTACAAGGAGTACGTAGCAAGCAGGGGCTTAAGCATTAAGGACATGTGGAAGATAATGGTAGGCGACGGGATTAGCATATCCTACTCCAGGCTCAGGCAGAGGATCAGGGAGTTGCGGAGGGCGGGCAGGATAGTTGAGAAAACGATTGTAAAGTAGAGTATGGTAATCGACCGTGAGCCAGGTAACACTTAGTGACGAAGACTTCGTAGATTTCGTAGATGTAAAGAGAGACACAGCCTTCGCGGTTGCTGAGCTATTCGCGTTCAAATACCTAAAGGAGAAGTGCAGGGGCAAGATAATTTTCAGTAAGGGGATCTTTGATTTCGTAGTTTACGGAACTGTAAATGAAAAGTCAATATACGTTGAGGTCAAGTACAATCACCTGAGCCTATCCCCCGAGCAGGTTTTGTTCCTGGCTGAAAGGCTGGGCTCAACTAGGTTCTGGATAATCAGCAATAAAAAGAAGCACCTTAACGAGTTCCTGGGTTATGATGGTAAGTATAGAAGAGTAGTTAAATACAAAGTAATAAATACTTTCAACACTCCCATAGGCAAGTTCTACGTGTTGGAGGTGATTGATGTTGAAACGCTCTTTTCTTTAGAAGATGAAATAGACTACGTGGCCAGAGTATATAGTACGAGAAGCAGAGAGATGTGGAAAAGAAGAAAAAGTGTAAGTGGAGGAGACCGTAAACTACTCTAAATAACCGCTCTCGGGTGAACGGTAGGTATAGGCTTAGAGACCTAGCACTAGTAGCCGCCTTGGTCTACAGGGGTTGTGGACTTGACTGATAGACAAGCACGTAATGTAGTATGTAAGTTTACTAAGAGGTATTTGAAGAGGAAAATTAGACCTCACGCAATAAGACATAATTATGCAATAGCTGTGTTAAAGGAAACTAAAAACCTCGAAGTAGTCAGGAGACTACTAGGACACGAAGACTAAAAGACAATTAAAGCCTACTTAGACTTCACACAAGAAGACCTAGAAGAAGAACTAGCAAAAATATTTGAAAAAATATAATCAAGCGAGTTCAGGTGGTGTAAGAGAATTAATCACGGATTTTCTAACAGTAAGAAATGCCGTGAGTGTGAATTGTGAGAATATAATATAGGCATTTATTTTGAGGTCATATCTATATACTTAGAATTTATAATAATTAACCACTAGTTGTGATTTAAAAATGATGTGCCGTATTTGTAGTAAAGTCTTTTTTTACAAAAGAGGAATTAAGAGAACATATGAAGACCGCGCATTCTGAGAGAATACAATATATACTCTCACAATTACCTCCTAGTGAAATTGAAAACCTTAAGAAACAAGGTATAGATCCTAAGGAGTGGGCACTCGGGTATCTCATCGCATATATGCAGGAAGAGGAGAGTAATTAGATTATAATAAAGACACTTAAGCCTTCTCTATAGCTACTAAAAATAGCTTTACAAATCTTAAAAACAAAGCTTTTAATTATAACATAGACTAATACTATGAGAAGTATTCATATCATAAACAGCTTCTTACAGCACGGTGTTCACACTAAGTGTTCACATGTTAGACGCATCGCGTGTATTAAAACACCTCCTATTAAGTTTATATAAACGTAGTAAGAAACTACAATACACTACCGTGATAAATTAAGATCCTGATATATGAGCAATTGTTACAGTCTATTTCACGGGACTTCTAACTGTTAGAAATCCCGTAACCAAAGCTATGAGCATCTATGTATAGGCAGCCTCTTGACCACAGCTGTGGTCAAGAGAGGAGAACTATTATAGAAATAAGACACTGCAATATTCCACTATTAACTCCTAGATAAGTCTAGGAGCTGTTTACACACATCTAGTGGGCCTGACATATATTAGAACCCATAATTATGGCTGTAGTTAAAACCCTAGCTAGTTAGACTAGTTGTATATGGGTTATTAGTAGTATATATTTCCAAGTGAATTCGTGACAATGCATTACTTTCAGAGAACAAATCATAACTTCTTCAATCTATTTCTTAGTGTTTTAATCGTGTCCTCTATAACTGTCGTAGCTTGTTCCGGTTGCTTCTCTTTCTTCTGAAAAGTCTCTCTTATTAGTAATAACGCCTGCTCATAGCGTATTGGAGATAAGTATTCTCTGAACTTCTCAAACCACAGTGCATAAGGGACTCCTGGTTTACCTCTGTGCTTGTTGTCATAGTAGTGTATAGCTTTAATAGTAGCTGAGACTACATGTGTTATTTGTCTCGGGAAGTTCAGGAGCTCGTTTTCGAGCCATATCTCGAAGTTCTGCTTATACTCTCTCAGCCCCAGCCACACCTCTGAGCCGTACTCAATCCTGTCATCTTTAATTCTGACATAGTGCCTCTCTTCGAGATATTTCAGAAGCACCTGTATTTCAACAGGGAGATCTGCAAACTTTACCTGCATTTCAGCTATCTTATACTCTCTCAGTTTCTTTTTTAACTTAACGTTCTCATGTGCGAGTCTTTTTACTTTCTCAGATAGTCTCTCCAATTTCGAGTAGAGTTCGGAGTGAAGTTGTTTGATCACCTCAATGTCTTTTAAGTGCCCAGAGACAGCCTCCCTAACTGCTTTAACTATTTCTGGCGTGATTGCTGATACGAACTTCTCTACTAATAAATGTTCTAGTTCCATGAATAATGTGTGTATTAAATTTGCTACTTCACTACTTATTCTCTCTGCTATCACACTTGGGTTTAGTTCGCTTTTTATTTCATGTATTGTCTTCTCTATCCTCTCTAGTTTTACTAGTAGTGATACTGTTTTTGCCGCTGATACTAGTGAACTCACTATGTCTCTTAGATTATTATTCATCTGAGACTTAGCCTTAATTTCTGCCCTAGTTTTCTCTTCTCCACTCTCAATACCCTTAATATAAATTCTCACAACTTCGTCTAGGTAGTCTTGTAGAGTGATTGGATTAGCTATTCCTTCTAGGTACACGCCGGGCATGTTTAAGTGTGGTGCACACTTAACAGTGAACTCTGAGAGCTTTACTTCTCTACTAGTTATTTTCCTGAATATACTGAACAAGTGGAACTCAGCGAAACCAATAAAATCGTAGATATCTAGCGGGTTATCACTAGCCTCCAAGAAAACCAAACCACCACTACTCTTAATATTAAACAAAAAAGTAACAACCCTCCCCTCACCAACAACATCCCTACAAACAAGTTGCTTACTCTCCTCAACACCTTTACAACCACTAAACACAGACAACACAACATGAGGTAAAACCGCAAAACTAAAACTCAAAACAAGCTTACTAATACTGAAACCATCAGTTCTGCGAGCTAGACCCCCCACCCCTCTATAAGCTGGAGTGATCTCCTGATCGCTCTTGACAGGTGCCCCAGTGGGCTCTCCGCTGGGCGTCTCTCCTGGAGTAGTAGTAGTAATAGTTGTGGACGAGTGTTTCGTGATTTGCTCTCCTGCGGGTAGGGCTGGTTTACTCTCCCTCTTTGTCTCGATACGTTTTACTGATTTTGAGGCTCTTCTCCGCCTTGTTTCCTGGTCTGGTTTTCTAGTTGTTGTCTCTGAGAGTGCGTTTGGAGAGAGTTTGTACTTGTTTCCTGTTTTTACTAGTATGCCTCTTTTCACTAGTCTTTTGAGTGCGTGGTGTATATTCCACCTGTTACTGTTAATTCTGCTCTTAATGTCTCTTGGAGAAGCCTCTCCAAGCTCAATTACAACTGCTAGTATTGCTTTTTCGAGAGAACACAGCTTCTTAAATCTCTCTAGGAGTGTTGTTGGGATCAGCGTTGTTGAGATCTCCCTCTCCCCACCACTAGGAGTGTTGTTGACTTCTCCACTAGGAGTTTCCGCGAGTTTGTCCTTGACTTTTCCACGGGAGTCTCCCGTGGAGCTGTTGTTGGGATCGGCGTGTCTGTCCTTGAGATCACTCTCATTGATGTCCTTGGGATCTGTCGTTGATCTGTCCTTGACTTCTCCGCGCACGTCCCTGAGATCACCCCTATGACTGTCGTTGAGAACACTACTGTAGTTGACGCTGAGATTAACTGTGAGCCTGTACTTTTCGTTGCTTTTTTCGTGGAAATTGCTTCCAAACTCTCTATTGAGATCTTTTATGTACCTGTCCTTGTTTAATTCGTAGATACCTCTTTTGACCTTTACCAAAATATGTCTCTTGACTAGTCTCTGTGAGGCATCATATACTCTCTTATTATTAGTATAAATGCCCTTATTACGAACATAGGTAACTATCTCACTGAGAGTAAATACCGGAGACTTTTTAACAGCATATTCAAGAATAAGTTTCTCTAAATACCCTAATCTAATCTTTGTTTTTTGACTACCATTACTATTAAATGTAGTGTTAAGACCTCTTCTACTAATTTGCGGGCTAAAATTATAATCTAAATGTGTAGACCTTGATTTGATGCCATCCATTAATGTCCACCTATTTGTTTTTGCTAAAAGAATTCTAATAATGCCCCACCCTTGTTTTGCTAATTTTACTAGTAAATCTTTAAATCCTATATTCCATGAGTTACAGGTTAATGTTTTAACTATTTCTGAAAAGCCTTTGATCATGGTCATTACTGTAATATACAATAATATCTTACAGGAAATCACTGTAATGTTGAGCAGACATTACAGTAATATATATTAAGAATATATAGTAAGTATAGTAAGTAATGTATAGCAATATATTATACCGTTGAGAAACTTATCATTGTCATGGTGGTTTTTTGCCTAGGCGGTATCACAGTAATATCTCGTTAAAGCTTTCTGATTACGAGAGAGTTAAGAAAATTGCAGTTGCTCTTAATTGTAGTTTACCCGAGGTGATCAGGAAGCTCGTAGAGTACTGTGAAAAACACAATTGCATTGAGGAGTTGAGATCTGGTAAAGCTACAGCCATTAAGGTCTCTACTCCTACTAGTCCTAAGCCTAAAGAGGTCTCTGATCCTAGACCCAAAACTAGTGGAGATGTAATAATAGATCTTGGGGCTTTTGGTAAATTCACTCTTACTCAGGAGGAGTGGGAGTTGTTTAGGAATACCCTTTATTCTTGTAGTGAACCTAGATCTAGTGTTGTTTTCGAGAGTCTTCCTAGTGTTAAGCTTAGAGTTCTCTTTAATAAGATGTATTTGGCTCTTGTTGTTAAATATGATGTTAAGCTTGGTATGTGGATTATTGATTATAATAGGTTTAAGCGGTATGGTGTTTTATGAGTAGTTTTAGTAGTTCACTTCGTTTTATTTTATAGTAGTTGTGTTTTCTTGTGATCAGCGATTTAGTTCTAGTATGTAAAAATACTACCTCATAACCACAGCTGTGATTAAAACCTGGTCCTCTAGTTTAAGCTGTTTTGAAACATGGAATTTAGAAGAGGAATTGAGAGTAGTCTATACTTAGTGTAAAATCTAACTCACAATATTATTAGTTTACTGAGTGTGTGAAGAGCATAATCTATATGTAGAATAGGCTTACACCACAATATTACTATATTAGAGAGTGTGGCATCTAGTAAGGTGCTCTTACCACTAATTTTAATGGTAAACTAAAAGAGTAGCTTGGGTCTCTAGTTTTTGCTGCTATCCTCTCTTTACCTTAGAAAAGTTTGAGGTAAAGAGGTGCCTAAGGTTTAGATCAGACCTCACTCTAGTTAATTGAACTTTTCAATTGGACAAATAGTGTGTCTTTTTCTCTCCTTTCCAATTCAGAAATTCAAGCGGAGAGAGGGGGGTGCTGGAAATTGCTGTGAAAACTAGGAGAGTAAGTGTTTAGAGGCTTATACTACATCACTCCTCAATCAGCACTAAAAATTTTGGTGCTCACGGAATTTCTAAAAGTTAGAAAAACCGTGAGTAGCCCTGCTGGAAGTAATTGGTCTACATGTAGTGCCTGAGGTGAAGACTTACTCGAGAAAGAGATATCCACGAGACCCATACTACTACGTAATAAAAGTACTTATAGAACTCGCACTTGAATGCAGACAGTTGTGGAGAAATGTGGGAAGCGTTACGAAATACCACTCGAAAATCTCAAATAAAGCTCATGAATAGATTTAAAAGCTCAGATAAGTGTTTAGAAGCTTAGAAGTGTTATTTTAGTAGTAATGTAGAGGAAATTAACACAGGACTGATAATTACCATTAACAGCTCCAAGAACTAGAAAATTCTGAATAATGCCTTATAATAGTACCTTACACGTGAGCTACAACAGTAAATGCAATAGGGGTCGGAGGCTACGGAATTTTTAACAATTAAATTCTAAAAATGAAATAATTCTTTCAGAAAAACATATGAGGCCCCAGGAGAAATAATCTCAATAAATAAATAGGTGATCTGGATCTCTATGAGAAGTTTAACTAGATGTAAATTAAGGAGTATACACTTATACGCAATGCAGTCATGATCTGATTAGAAACCTCGAAGATAAGTAAAGCAAGAATCAGAAACTTAAGGTCTAATGTATAGTAACAATTTGATCACTTGTATTCTCAAGATGGTAAATGGAATAGAGAATAAAAGATAAAAATTTAAAAACTCGCATGAGATTTAATAAATGGGCGAGAACATGAAAGAGAAAGAGAAGCCACTAATGGAACCACTGGAGTATTCCAAAGCAAAATGGGGCGTATGGGGTGTTTGGGGCGTAGCTCAGCTTCTATAGCAATATGAAGTTAATGGAAATTGGTAAACTTAAATGTCGTACTTGACCTGGAGCGATATAATATGTTTAAACAACAACTATGATATAAGACTTGAGTACTTTGGAGGTATATTATACAAGAAAAACGAAAATAAACTTTTTTTCCTCAATAAAGTAGCCTCAAACATTATTTTTTTAACCCAATACTCCTTATCTGTAAAAGAAATAGCTTTAGCCTTAAAGGGCTCTATAGAAGATAATGACCTTTTAGAGTTCCTAGAACATCTCTACGTAAATAATATCGTAATTAAGAGTCATGAGAAGGGCGATGTGAATAAAGCTCTTAATGCCTTAAATAATGAGAGAACATTTGTAGATGAGTTAAATTATTTATCAGCTCCTTTAGAAGTATTTCTTAATATTACTTGGAATTGTAATTTAAGATGCTCTTTTTGTTATTTAAAAGCACCGCGCACAGTACGACGACCCTTACTTAACTTAAATGAGATAAAGAGCCTTATAGATGAATTAGTAGAAATGAAAGTATCCCTATTAACTTTAACGGGAGGCGAGCCTTTTCTTAATGCCTTCATGACCCTAGAAACGCTCAAATACGCCAGAAAGAAAGGATTAGCAGTAACTATTACTACAAATGGTCTACTTATTGATGAAAACATAGCAAAGACATTAGCTGAGTACAATGTTAGTGTGCAGATTTCATTAGAGGGTTCTAAGGCTGAAGTTCATGATTCTCTAACGGGATTAAAAGGATCCTTTGAGAAGGCCATTAAAGTTATAAAAATGCTAAGAAAAATGGGAGTTGATGTCACAGTATCAACTGTCTTACAGAGAGATAATGTTGATGATATTAGTGATATGATCCCTCTACTCAAAGAATTAGACGTGTATACATGGAATATATTAGAATTAAAACCCATTGGGAGGGGTTGCATCGCCTCTACCTTACCAACTAATATACGTTTAAAGATCCTCGACGAGTTAGAGAAGCGTGCGAAAGATGAACATCCTAAGTTAAGAATATTAGCTGAGAGACCTTTCTTTTTCATATATTATAAAATTAATCTCTCCAATGAATGGGAGAAGCTATTTACAAGGTGTGGTGTAAGAGCAGGACGTTACTCAGAGATCTCTCCTGACGGATATGTATATCCATGTGATCTATTAATGAGTTCTGATGATAACCTTATAGCTGGCGACTTACGTAAACAGACATTTAGAGATATATGGCATAATTCACCTCTTCTCAAATGGTTTAGATCTCCTGAGTCCAAGGATTTCCGCGGTATATGTAGGAGTTGTATCTACTTTGACGTCTGTGGCGGTAAATGTAGGGCTTTAGCACTCACTATATTCAGAGATATTCTTGCACCAGATCCTAGGTGTCCTCTAGTAGAGGGGGTGAATTTAAATGTATCTTGAAGTTACGAGTGAAAGTCCTGATTTAGTAGAAGCCTTAGAAAATGCGTGGAAAGCACTCTCAGACAAAATTGGAATTCAGAAAGATCTTCGACTCTACCTTAACGAAATAACTAATTATTTAGAGAAAGATCTCAATATGAGAGCATTATTTAGAGTAGCAATCATAAAAGGATATGAAGGACCCTTAATCCCTTCACCCCAAGAACCCGTAGTGCACTTTAAATTGCCGTCTCCAAATGTTAACATTGTTATTAATGAGGCTTGTAGAGTAATGCACGTGAATATAACAATATATCTTCCAAGACCTGGAAGAAACGCGGAGGAAAATTGTGTATTTATGAAAATAGCATCTCATGAGCTTCTCCATCTCTACTTAAACTTAGAGTTTCTTAGAGGAATTAAAAAAGAATTTATAAAATGTCCATCTACATGCTCTATAAAGCAATACTCTGAGTTATTAGAGATTGAAGAAACAATGGTTAATTTCCTTGTAAATGAAGTTCTTAAATCAATTACGATAATAAATAAGTCTACCTGTGCTGATATAATTCAGAAATATAAAATGACCTATGCGCCTAAGGAACTTGAAAGTGTAGGTGAAAAAATCTCCAAGGATGTTCTTTTAAAGCTCTCAGAGCTAGTGGGGTGTAGAAGTCTTGTATGCTCTTAAAGATTATATTGAAGTTTTAAAGAGTAGAAATTCTGTATTTGTTATAACTGCAAATGCATTTACTGTCTTTGCTCTCGCCTACCTCTTAGCTTTCTACATAGTTATGATCATTAATGAAGTAGGTGGTGCTTTTAGTGTAGGGCTTTATTTTACTACTATTACTACTCTCTCGCTAATCTCGCCGTTTCTTGGTGGTTATTTTAGTAATTTATTTGGAAGAAAGTGTTTATTGCTGTTGTCAACTATAGGCTTAGCCTTTACACTACTCATATTCTCTACTTTACCACTTAAAACCCCTACTCTCTTATTAATTCTTGCTAGTTTTGTGTATTTTCTCAATTCTCTAGCTTCACCTGCTAAAATAGACCTGCTAACCGAGAATCTCACCAAGAAATATACTGGTAAAGCTCTAGCAATTTTATTTTTTAGTGAAACAATTATAGCCATTACTAGTTACTTGACTTTTGGTTTTCTGTTAAGTAAAACTAATAGATCAATAGCAATATTACTATCAGCAATTATTATTTCAATATCTCTTATTCCATTAAATTTTATACATGAAACTCTAAAACCCAGAATTAAATATGAAGGACTATTTGCATTTACTAGGTCTTTCAGAGATCTTAAATTTTTAGTGCAAAGTAGAATTCTATTACTTTTCCTAATCTCTATTTCATTTAATAACTTCTATAGCTCTATAGCCTCACCTTATGTAATACCATTTTTACAAAGTATACGCATGTTAACAGTAGAAGAGATCTCGAGATTATATACTGGAATTGCTATTGCAGTACTAGTAGGTTATTTAATAGCGGGGCATGTAGTTGATAAACTTGGTAGTATACTCTCTTTAATACTCTTAAATTCATTAGCTTTAATATTAATTCCAACATTTGCTCTAGCACCAATACTAATAGCACTAATATGTTTCACACTATTATCTTTTCTAGATTCACTAAATATAGCTAGAGATAAATTTGTAATTGAAAACGTGAATCCTGAACATAGAAGTTTAATGCTAGGTTCTTATCGGTCAATTACAGCACTTCCCAGAATAATAGGTCCATTAATTGGATCAATTTTGTGGAATATATCACCCATATTAGTTTTTATAGCGACGGCAATGTTAATTCCAATAGATATAAGTATTCTCACAATATTATACTTTACATTAAAGAGCAAGAGCTATGCGACTAACAAGTCAACTAACTGATCAACAGCTCTCCTAATTCTTGATAAAATAAGAGATTTGCCGTATTTAACTATTACTCTTGTGGAATCTTTAACTAGATTGTTCTTCCAGGACTAATTCAAGTACTAACTATACTAGAGATCTCATAAGTTTAACTATCTAGTTTAAAGTACTTTCTCGGAGTTTTCTTATAGAGAAAATTCCTCGAGGAATACTCTGCTTTATTCGTAGGCTTTCAATTGTATTTAAGAATCTCCTCTTTAAATTCCAATTAGAGTCTATGAATACTGGTTTTTTCGTGAAAAGAATAGTATATTTATAGAATACGCCACGCACTTCCCATAATCTATGTAAAAATTAGAGATTTCAGACATTGTGATTAATAGTATCTACCCTGGTGCTATTCACGTAAAACTAGAAAGGTGTCATCCATACACCCTTTAGGCACTCTTCGAGTAAATCTTGTCTCGGGTTTTTAATAGCATTAAATTTCTTATTAAGATGTGTGTTTTCAATTACCTGACTTTGTAATTAATAAAATAATTTAGTGAATGAGTAGATATGAGTCATCAGTTTTTTATCGAGGCTTTAATTAATATTAGTAGTGTTAGTAGTTGATGAGTAGTGTCTACCCATAAATTTTTAAGCCCTTTAATGTAGTACTCACATTGGGGAGGTATACTTGGAGAAAGTTGTCCTTGCACTTTTTGAGAGAAGTGGAGTAGCAGAGTGGAGGATGTATAGAGGGCTTTTTAATAGTTTGAGGGCTTATTATCCTGTAGCTGTTCAGAATATTGGGCGTAAAGGTAGACGCTACAAGAAACTTGTAGTATATCTCAAGAGACACGAGTGGATTTGGGAAGAAGCATACAAACTCCTAGGCTGGGCTAAGACTAGTACTGTAGAGTTAGATTTAGAGGCTATTGAAGAAGTCTATAGAGTTCTAAATGAGCTTTCATTAAACTTGAGATCTAACAAACACTTTAACACCTTTAAACAGACCTTAGAGACTCTAGGACTTAAAATCTTTCCGGGTATACTCGCAGATGGAGCTCCCTTAAAGCTTAGCAATTTAATAGAGAGATTTAAGAAGAGACTAGAAGAATACAAGTTAATCCCAGAAGCATTGAAAAACGCAAAAATAGCTAAGAGAGGATTTCTACAAAAAGTAAGAACCTCAAAAATACTAGCACTCAAAGCAGCCGTCTCTGAAGAGACGTTCAGACGTGACCTATACAGGTTGCTGGAGAAAGGCATTGTACCCCTCGCTTACACGAGAGGATTAATACTATCAGTAGAGAAGAGGATTAAGAACAGAATGTGGCTCTCAACACTCAACGAGAACCCGCGCGAAGTTCTAAGTAAAATGACAGCTCCACCGGGTAAAGTCTTAGTAGAGGTAAAAGAGCTATTATATAGTGATAGGGGAATAGGCTGGGGATTAGTACTACCTGAGTGGCCATAGTTACAGAAGTGAAAGCCCTTCACCAATAAACTTAACACGCCTTCTTATTAAAGAATCCACGAAATTAGGGTCTTTAGTGGCATTAGATAGTATTGCAGCGTAGAAGTATTTTAGTGACGCTTCATCGGGTTTAGGCATTTTCACAATTGAATATCGTGCTCTGTAAATAGCGGGCTCTTTTAACACAATACCTCCTTCTTCAATATCCTCAGTTATTACAATAGCTACGTGAGCTGTTTTCATGGCTTCAAGTATGTCTCTAACTTTTCTCATAGTTTCAAGAGGTCTTTCAATTACAACTCCACTACGCCTCACAACGAGTGAAGGCACTATAAGTACTCTTTCAGAGCCATTTAAAACATAATACTCGAACATTCTCCACTTAACTCTCCTTTCACCTCCTTCTTCTGTGATGATATACCGCCTAGTTATTCTCACTCCTGCTCCCTTTAACTCCATCACTTTCCTTACTACAGACTCCAAGAGCTCTTTGTAGAATCTATTCAACGTTCCATATTCACTACACTGTTTCCATATATTTACTAGTTCACGATATTTCTCAATAATACTTACGTAGAAATCCCCACCGCGAAGTTTCTCTCCATTAAATGTTAACCACGCTTCCCTTGACTTTGCAGCAAATTCCCTATACGTAGTTTTATGGGCTATAGACCTCAAGACTGTTTCTACTATAAAGCTTTCATCCACGAGATCTCTTAATTTCAGATTTCTCAACTCTTGGTCCTCTACTATCGAGACATATTTTTCAAAGAAGTCTTCGAAAACCTCTTCAATAACTTCCTCGTTTACGTAACGTACCCAATCTGTCACTATGGGTATTATTGTGGCTCCCGATATTACTTCGCCTCTTAACATATTCTCAATAATTACTCTAACAATTTGCTCTCCACTACTATACTCTGTTATGTGAAGTCGTAAGTCATTGGCATAGTATGAGAAGAACTCGCTGGGGGGATATCCCTCACTTGTATGTATAGCTACACTAACTCTGATAATAGGAGGTCTTGGATTAGTTTGTAGTTTAAAAAGCGTGAAAACTTCTTTAACTAGAACCTCTCTCGTCACTTCTGACTCGTAAAGATCGTCTATCACTATTTGGACTTTATCATAACCCTTAGACTTTAAAGCGTTTAAGAAGCCCTCTTCGTCTCTTGATCTAGCTTCGAGTCTTTCGCAAATAGCCCTGATCAGCCCTGTAGTAGACACCTCAGATGTAGGTATTCTCGCTATAATTGCGTCACTCATAGTTTTTACAAAACTATACTCCTTTTCATTAATTAGTATAATTTTGGCTCCAAAATTCCTGGCATAATCCATTTCTATTGCTAAGAGGTGAGTTTTACCAGAAGCTTTAGGACCTATAATTAGTGTTCCTCGCGCACCAATCATTTTAGTGAATGTATGTTCCATGTCTAGTAATATCTGTGATCTCTCACCATAGATCTTATCGTAGGGTTTAGCGACAAGATACCCCCCATTAATTCTATATTTAATTTCCTCAGCTATACCAGTAATGGGTGAAATTAGTGGAAATGGATTAAGCTTTTCTCTTTCTTCTCGACTAAGATTACATAACGTAGACACATTTCCCACCTATACTAAGTTTTTGTGTAAAGGGTTTTTAAAGCTAAATGATTACATAGTAAAGTCGCAGACAAATCACATATTTCAAGATCTCAACGGCTATTAATACATCAACGTGTGTAATAATATACATAACATAGTTTCCAATACTAATGTGCTAGTCAAGTGCGGTATACGAGTGTTAATATTAACAGGGCTGTTTCAGAGACTTCGCAAAGTGTATAGACATGTGATTTATTCACGAAAATCCGTGAAATTTACATAGAGCACTCTACGTGTGAAAGCTGCTTTAGTTAAGAACTTCTAATTTCTATAATAGTATTATAGGTAAAGAGAGAACTTGTAGAAGAGAGTTCTCTTCTAATTTCTCACACTCAAAGCTTTTTCTTATTTTCTAATAGTAACTACTACAACTTGAAAGCTCTTCAATAATAGATAAGTTTGTTGAAGACCTACGATTCTTCAACGTACTCATTGAATTTCTACGCTTTCTTCAATAGACTAGAAGAAGAATCTTCAACTAGAAATATAGATTTCTGTAGACCTCCTCTACATTTTCAACGAGAATCTTCAACACACTTCTTCAATCTTCAACAGGATTCTTTAACTAAGCTCTTCAACTAAAATCTTCATTCTTCAATAAGACTCTTCAACGAAATTCTTCAATAATATTCTTCAACACTACTTCTAGTAATTAGTGTTAGGTCTAAAAACTCAGTGTTTCATAGACCTAACACCTAATACTCTAAGACCTCGGAATTATCGAGACAACATGCGCCTTATTAATATATATTATTCTAGAAGTCTTCAATTTAATCCAGTATCTTGTAGCATCAACTAAATCTCCCTCTAAGACCTCACCACTAGATAGCTTAACTAAGACCCTCATGTTGACGTATTCGCTGTCAAAAGAGTCCCTCTTGGTAGTCCTCTTCGACTTCTTCTCAGGGGGCCTAGAGCTGGCCACAACACACACCTAGATAACTAAATAAACAAAACCCCACAATAACAATAAGAATACATAGAAATCATAGACCCAGTAGTGTGTAGAGAGTATTCAGTGTAGCTCACGGGTTTTCTAAGAGTTAGAAAATCCGTGAATTAGTGAAGAGGTGATTGTTGAGATCTGTGCTTGGAATGTGAGAGTGGTTGAGACCAGTATCAGAACACTCTTGCTTAGATCAGCTATTTAGTAGTAGTACCTGTGCCTGTAAGTGCTTTTATAGAGTTACGTGGTTCTCCCAAATTCAGTACTCGTAGATGCGAGTATTAGTGACGCTGTCATCAACTAAATAAACTGATGTAGCAGTAAACTACATCAATTTGAATTATGATGGCATAATCAACTAAATGAATTCATCTATACATAAACTAAATAAATAAGTCTTAGTACATAATACACATGCAATTTCGGAATAGTTACATGAGTAAAGAGGTCTTTACGCGTTTAGAGCTGAGTTCTACAGATCACTACTACTTCTTCAAAAAGACAAAGACTCATCTCCTCTTAACCAGAATTTCAACTACTTTCTCTACTTCCTCTTTGCTTTTTACTAGTCTTGCTACTTTTACGCAATCTCTTGGATCTCTCTATTTTAATTTCTCAATTACCGCTCTTGTAATGGTTTCTGCTAGTTCTCTCTCTACACCTTCTCTCCTAGTTAATATGTTTAAGCATATTTCTCTTACTTCTTCTTCTGTATATGGCTTTAACTTTACTACTATAAATCTTGAGAGTAGTTCTGACGGTATTCTGTCTACTCTATTAGCTGCTGCTATTACTTTACATACAGAAGGACATGTTACATACGCTTTTTTCGTAGCCATTGTTACGACAATTCTCTGACTCTCCATCCAGGTTAGTAATACTGAGAGGTCGTGTGAATTTTCTATTTTATCTAACTCGTCTATTATCATGAGTAATGGTCTATTTTCAACTATGAAATCTCTAAGTCCAGCTCTAGTACTAGTACCTGCGAGTATTATAGGCACATTGTAATATTTCGCTAAAATCTCTAATATCATTGTCTTAGCAGATGCTGGCGGCCCAATTATGAGGAGATGAACTGGTTTATTTGCTCTCAACACGTTTAATATTAATTCTTTCACATCTTCAAGTCCTACTATATCACTAAAAAGCTCCTCTGGTGGTGGAGATGGGGGAGTTTCTTCAATAATTTCTTCTCTAATTACTTCTCTCTTTACTCCTAATACAGATTCTATTGCTGATAACACAGAGTCTCTAACTCCATAACAAGTAGACGATCTAGATTTATATAACACCTCAACGAGGCCATTATCGCGTAACACTCTCATAAACCATGGTGGTACTCCAAATTCCCAGCTCTCTACTCCCAAGACTACACCTTCATGACCATTCTCACATTTATAAGTGAAATCATCAATCCACTGTACTTTACTACTACACGTGTAACATCTGAAGTTAGATTTGTATTCTAGCCACTTAGACCTTATTTTTTCTAAGTATGCTATTGCATCCTCGTATTTAGAAATAATAGCGTTTAACTTATCAACAACTTTACTTACACTCATATACATTCCCGAGGAACAGCACACATGGGAATAAAGCCTTCACGGCAATAATATGTTGACCCGTAGTTATAAAAATTCCACTAATAAAGAAGCTTATGTCAACTAGTACTCTGAAAACAGCACTATCTAAAGAGTAGAGCTCGATAAGTACAATATAACAAGTGAGGTGCGTTAAAATTAGAGTTTACTTTTCTAATGGCTGTAGCCTACACGACGTTACTCTTAGTTTAGTTTTATGATTTTTAAGGGGGCTTGTTGATATTTTAGTGTAGGGTGTGATGTATGTCTACACATGTTTCTAGAGATAAGGCTACTGGGGGGAGGACTGTGGTAATAAGGCTTAGTGATGTCTACGAGAAGAGAGTTTACGCTGTGCGTTGTCCTCTGTGTTCTTATATAGCTGAGGGTGAGACTCCTGCTAGGGCTATTGATGCTTTAAAGAGACATATTAAACTTAAACACCACGTAGAAGTCCTCGTGGAGTGATCCTCAATGTACATTGTACTCGGTTTTAGTAAAAAGAGTAGCAAGGCTATTATTGGGCGCTACAAGTCTCCTGATGAATTACGTGATATCTTCGTAGTTGACGCAGTGAAGAGGAGTGTTAGGCGTAGTAGTCTACTCTACGTTTTCCAGGAGACTACTTTAGAAGAACCACTAGCCTGGTATTTAGTTACATTTGACTTGAAAACTGTGAGTGGTAAGAGAAGTAGTAAACTCAGAAAACCCACAGTAGAGTACAGTGTTATTAAAGAGTACATGCTTTTCAGGAGTTGTGCACGAGTTGACATGACAACTTATATATGCCCAGAACACGAAGACGTCGAGTTGTTAATTAAAAGTCTAGGAGTTGTAGAGTACAAGAAACCCGAGTACTATGTTGTAGTTCCATTTGATAGTAAAGCCCGAGAGTACTTGAAAGAGTGTTTCGTAGAGGCATTTGAGAAAATTTACTCTAAATTACTCAATATGATTAGTAAAGTTGAGAAAGCTGATAAGAGGGCTAATAGACTTAGAGAAGCTGTTGAGAAAAAAAATAAACTTGCTCTTCGAGTTTCAGGGGGTAGTAGTGAGACACAAAGAGAAATTTGCTAGTATAGGTATAGATGTAGAGGGCTTTTTAAGTAAAATTGGCGAGGAGGCAGCGAGATTAAGGAAAAAAGTAGAAGAGAAGTGGAGTCGTGTTATTACACGTTAAATGTGAGATCACAGAGAAGAATTCAAGTATTGTCTTGTTTCCCAGATAATTCAGAAATGTCATTAACAGGGTGTTAGGTCCTGGTTTACACCTGTGTTAGAGTACACGTGTTCACGGATTTTCTAACTGTTAGAATTCCACTGGGGTTTAAGTGTAAAACTAAATGGTGTCATATACATACGCACTTCTTTAATATTACATATTAGTGTAAAGTAGTGTTAGTGGCATTGACAGGTGTCCAGTCGTATCCTAGTCGTGTATGGAGTGCTAGTATTGGGAGAGAGGGGGACTCTAATAGCTTCTAGATAGAACTTTTAAGAAAACGCGTTTTCTTAAATAAAACTTACAGTGTTCTAAAGAGTGCTGAGTAGTGCTTTTAAGTCCGGCGGGCCGAAGGCGGAAAGTTGAATTTTAATTACATTACTTTCGATAGCATCTTCATGCACTACCCTCTGATTAAAGTATATAATCAGCGTTTCAACAATTGACTATTAGCATAGAGCGAAGCAAAGCCTATTCNCATATGACCTAGTAATGAGGTGGTGCTTAAAAGCATTTGCCACACCCACAGCCATGAATGCTCATTACTTGGGGTACCGTTTCTCGGTGGGTGGTGGTTCATTGCCTTTCATATTTACTTGTTTNNCNNCTCTTCGTCATCTACTTTTCAGCAGCTTCTCCAAGTCTCCTCGCCACAGAGCCTCAACCACCTAGTCGTCTAGTGGCTCACCACTTACAGGCCTCGGAGGCCCATGGCCACTAGCTATTAGCTCTACACCAAGGCTTAAAAACTAGCGCTACAAGGGCTTGCACATCAAAACACATAAGCAAAACAAGTAAATACAAAGACAAAACAGCCCAAGCTAACTTAGGGCACTCTAAGTCTTGCAACAATTTGCACTGAAGAGAATGTGCTGAAAACCTCCTGGGGATTGTCATGGGCTTCGCTAAGGTTAATGAGACTAGGGTTCAGAGCCT
>Ga0065719_106857_pt1 | contig 18532 bp, 23 predicted proteins | sample GBSCel85sediment_FD_59106 | JGI IMG/M metagenome (GOLD analysis project Ga0065719, IMG submission 59106) | Hot spring sediment microbial communities from Great Boiling Spring, Nevada - Cellulolytic enrichment CS 85C v3 (version 3) | ecosystem: Environmental > Aquatic > Thermal springs > Hot... | reverse complement strand
TCCGGCCGGGATTTGAACCCGGGGCGCGGGCTCGAAAGGCCCGAATGTTTGACCGGGCTACACCACCGGAGCGCAAAAAGATCATTTTGTGAAGATTTAAATCTCTTTCGCTCATTGAAACCAAAACAATTATATTTAGTGAGAGCTACTAGTATAGGGGTCGTGGCGTAGCCAGGAAGCGCGGCGGGCTCCAGTGGTGTGATGAGTTGTGGGTCTGCTGAGATGTGATGACCCGTTGGAGCTCTGACCGAAGAGACCCGCAAGTCGTGGGTTCAAATCCCACCGACCCCATCAATTTTAGTCGGAAAGGCTTATAAATCCGCAAAGGAATTAGATACAGTGGAGATAGCGCAGATGTTCATCGGCACCCAGGAGATAATTCTCATTGCTCTAGTTGTCCTCATTTTGTTTGGAGCAAGCAAAATCCCAGAGGTTGCGAGAAGTCTTGGAAGGGGTGTTGCAGAATTTAAGAAGGCTCAAAAAGAAGCGGAGATGGAGCTAAGGGAGCTGGAGAAAAAAATGGAGATTTCAAAAGAAGAAAGAAGGGCTAAGCTTGAAAAAATTGCCAGAGACCTTGGAATAAATCCAGAAGGAAAGAGCGACGAAGATCTGCTTGAGGAAATAAACAGAGCTCTACCGAAAGTTGAAAAAGCAAAGCCTTAAGTTTATGAATCTCAGAGATGCTACAGAAATCGTAAATCCTAAAGTTCTAGATGTTGATCTGAGGCATGATGAGGTCATAGATTTTCTGAAAAGCCAAAATCTCCTAAAAAGCCCTGTAATTCTTAAAGTTGAAGGAAAGAGAGTTGCTATGAATTTTCTGAACTCAAGGGAGATGCTTGCAAAATTTTTGAAAATAGATGCGAAAAGAATAGCTGTAGAGCTTGCGAGAATTTATGAAAAAAAGGAGAAGCTATACTTTGCAGACTTCGAAGAGCTGGAGCTGAAAAAGTTGCCTTTAAATCTATCTGAATTGCCGATAATTAAATTCTTTCCAAAAACCGCCAGATATATAACAGCCGGAATCGTAATAGCAAAAAGGGAGCACTACAATGCAAGCTTTCACAGGATGATGCTCATAGATAATCGTAGGCTTGCTGTTCGACTTGTGGCTCCAAGGCATACTTATTTAATGTGGAGAGATGCAGTTGAAAAGGGGGAAGAATTAAGAGTTGCCGTTTGCATAGGAGTTCATCCGCTATTCATGCTTTCAGCAGCTACAAGGGTTCCTCCAGGCGAGGAATTCAGCTATGCTTCAAAGCTCATGGATGGGCTAAAGGTTTACAGAAAGGATGATCTCATAATTCCTGATTCTGAAATAGTCTTCTTTGGAAGATTAACTGCTGAAACAACAGCCGAGGGGCCTTTTGTCGATTTAACTGGGACATACGACGATGTAAGAAGTGAGCCGATTCTGGAAGTGGACGAAATCTATGCAAAGGAAGATTATATCTATTATTCCATAATCCCTGGCGGTATGGAGCACAGGATTCTGATGGGAATTCCATATGAGCCGGTAATCTACAGATTTGTTTCAAACGTCTGCAAAGTGAAAAACGTTGCCACTACAACAGGGAGCAGAAATTACTTCCATGCGGTCATCCAGATAGAAAAGAAGACCGAGGGAGATGCAAAGAATGCAATTCTCGCAGCTCTTGCAGCGAATCCGAGCTTGAAAGGAGTAATAGTTGTAGACGAAGACATAGACATATTTGATTACGAGGAAATAGACTACGCAATAGCGACGAGGTTTCAGGCTGATAGAGGGCTTGTTATAATAACTGGAGCAAGGGGGAGCAGTTTGGATCCATCTGCCGATGAAACAACTGCGAAGTGGGGAATAGATGCGACTAAACCTCTGAAAAATGCAGAGCAGTTTGAAAGGGTTATATGATCGTTCTCAGCATAGTTGGAAGTTCTGGTTCCGGGAAAACAAAGCTCATAGAAAAGCTTGTTCCGGAGCTTTTGAAGCTAGGATTTAAGGTTGCAGTAATAAAGCATGCACACAAGGAATTCGACTTTGAGGAGAAGGATTCTACGAGGATTTTCAGATCGGGAGCAGAAGTTGCGGTTGTTTCTAACGAAAAGTTCGCTATAATACGCAGGGGAAATCTAAAAGACGTCCTTGAATTCTTCAAAGACTACGACATCGTCTTGACTGAAGGCTTTTCAAAAGAGGGCTATCCAAAGATCGCTCTGGACGATAGAAAATACGAGAACGTTGTATTCAGATACGATGGAAACCTAGATTCCCTGATAAACTTCATTCTTTCCGCACTTAAAGCTGAGGGGAAAAAGTTTATTTGAACCTCGTGCAAGTTAAAACAAATGAGCGAGAGAGAAGTTGAGCTCAAGTATGTCATACTGCGTCCACTGGGATATCCGCTGAAGGCCAGCTTTGTAGAGTATCCGAAGGTGGATAACCCGAAGGTATTCAACGTATACGCAAGGGAGCAGTGGAAAGGGGAAATAGTTTACAAGGGGAAGCTCATCTTCGACATGAAGATGTTTCCAGATTTTGCATTCGAGGTCGTTGAAGCTGTTCCTCCCTCTGGCTACATCTCTGATTCCACAAAGATAATAGTCGAATCCGAAAGCAGGATTATCGAAACAGAAATAGTGAAAAATGTCAAGCTCGAAGACGTTGTTGGCCAAGAAGAAGCGAAGAAGAAGGCTAAAGTTATCCTCGAATATCTGAAGAATCCGAAGAAGTTTGGAAGATGGGCTCCTAGAAACATTCTCTTCTTTGGCCCTCCCGGGACTGGAAAAACAATGATGGCAAAAGCTTTGGCAAACGAGGCAAATGCCCCATTTATCTCAGTTAAATCAACAAAGCTCATNGGTGAACACGTCGGAGATGGGGCGAGAAAGGTTCACGAGCTGTATGATAAAGCCAGAGAGCTGGCTCCTTGCATAGTTTTCATAGATGAATTCGATGCAATAGCCCTTGACAGAAGCTATCAGGATCTAAGGGGGGACGTTTCTGAAATTGTAAACGCTCTTCTGACCGAACTGGACGGAATTCAGAACAACGAAGGGGTTTGCACAATAGCGGCAACGAACAGAATCGAATTCATAGACCTGTCGATAAGGAGCAGGTTTGAAGAAGAGATAGAGTTCAAACTACCCAGCTACGAAGACAGACTTGAAATACTGAAGAGAAATGTAAAAGATCTACCTTTAAAGATCTCTGCAAGACTTGAAACAATTGCTGAGCTTTCTGAAGGGCTCAGCGGTAGAGATCTTGTTGAAAAGGTAATAAAGGCAACTCTTCACAGAGCAATAGTTGAGGGAAAGGAAGCAATAGAGACAGAAGACTTCATCGCTTCGCTGGAAAAACTGAAGATCGCTTCAAAACAACCGCCAAAGCACATGTTCGTTTAAAACATCTTGGCGATCAGGATCGCGAGAAATATTAATCCAAGCTTGATGCTCGCAAGCTTATACATTCTTCTTGCTTTCGATCTTTCGGGCTTCAAAGCGAAAAGGATCGCTTTAAGCAAGAAGTATACGGTTGCTGGTATAGAAATTAGAAGATAAATTGGATGCAATGGCAAAATAAAGTAAAGAGCAACCAAGATGACAAGCATTAAGGCCGTGGAAAAAACTATTGCTCTTGCAGTTTTTTCAATTCCGAAAACAACGGGAAACATCGGAATGTTCGCCTTTCTGTAATCTTCTTCGTAGTGAATCGCTATGAACCATATGTGTGAGGGGATCCAGAGAAGAACTATGGAAGCGATTAGAAAGCCCGGAACAGTGAAGCCCTGAGCTGCGACCCATCCTGCCAAAGCTGGCATAGCTCCAGCAAAGCCACCGATTACTATGGAATAAGGACTCCTGCGCTTCAGCATTATCGTGTAAACGACTATGTCAAAGAAGAGGCCTAGGAAAAGAACTAGTGCAAATTCGAGCTTAAAGAACAGTGCTAGGATAAAACCAAAGGAAAAAAGGGAAAATCCATAGATTGCACAGAATTCCGGCTTCAGTTTCCCAGATGGGAGTGGTCTATTCATAGTTCTGACCATCATGGCATCTATGTCGCGGTCGAGCCACATGTTCAGGGCTGTGGTTCCAGATATCGCCATTGCTGTTGCAACGATGGGCACGATTTCTCTTCCGCCAGCTACTATGAATGGAATGAGGAAAGTGATCATCAAGAGGAGAGTTTGCTTGGGCTTTATCAGCTCAACAAGACTGGACAGTTTCATGAAAAGCGATGATTGGGGACTTTTAAAAAATCTTGTGAAAAAGGCAAATTATTTATTTATCGAAGATCGACTGAATTACATGAGATTTGGCAATATCGTGTCTCCCCCTTTTTCGTCCGTTGAAAGGGCTTTGAAAATAGCATTGCAAAGCGAAGAGCTCGGTTTTCACTCCATCGTTTTCCCGGATCATACGCTTATGGTCCCTCCGGGGCTAACGCCCAATGCATTAGCTCTAATGTCTGCAGTGGCAGTAAAGACTCAGCGAATTCTGCTTGGAACTGGTGTCACGGATTTTGCAAGATATCATCCATCCGTAATTGCACAGTTCTTTGCAACAATAAGCCACCTAGCACCTTCAAGGGTTTTTCTCGGAATTGGGGCTGGAGAAGCTATGAACATAAAGCCATTTGGCATAAGCTGGAAGAAGTTCAAAATGCTAAAGGAGGGAATCGAGATAACAAAAAAGCTGTGGAGCGGAGAAACATTTTCATATGAGGGTGAGGCTTTCAGGCTAAAGGATGCTTTTCTCCAGATAACTCCTCAGCAGCCAATACCGATTTACCTTGGGGCAAATGGAAGAAAGACGAGGGAGCTTGCTGGAATGCTCTGCGATGGCTGGATGCCGATTCTAGAAACTCCAAAGACTTACAGAGAGAACTTGAAAGACGTTGCCAGGGGGGCTGAAAAGGCCAATAGAAGCCTTAAGGAAATCGATACTGCCTTGCAGATATACACCGCAATAGATGAAAATGGCGATGAAGCCATGAAAAGAGCTAAGCAGTATGCTGGAGCCGTGGTTTCTGCGATTGAAAAGGTGGAACAGGCTGGATACGCTCTAGAAATTCCAGAAGACTTTCCAAAGAAGTTCTACTTTGAAAATCTCTTGCTGAACGATGAAAGTCTGGCGAAGTTCGCTGAATGTTCTCTGAAGGTAAACGAGGAGATCATATCGGATTTCTTCATAGTCGGAAGCGTTGAGGAGGCGATTTCGAAGATAGAGGAATTCGAAAGGGCTGGAGTTAGGCACCTTATGATTATAAACATAGGCCCGGATCCAAAGTTCGTAAACAGGGTTTACGCGGAGAGAATAATTCCGTCCTTTTCTGAGAAATAATCCTTCGAAGAATTTATATTTTAACCGCTAAACTCTTTGCAGGGATGAATATGGAGACAGAGCTGAAAAGGCTTCTTGAGGAAAAAGATAAAAAGATTGAGGAACTGCAGGCAAAGATAAAGGATTTGGAGAGAAAGCTGAAGTATTACGAGATAAGGGAAGTTTATCAGGGAATAATACCAGATGAAGTCATTCAGAAACTCGTGGAGCTTCCTCCGGAAGTAATGGTTCTGGAAATAGGAAAATACCTTCGAGGAGTGAGCACTTTAAAACTTGAAAAAGCAGAAGAGAAAGAGAAGCCGGCCGAAAAGATGGCTGAAAAAGTGGAAATCACAGGAGAAAGGGGTTTAAAGGCTAAAGTGGGAGTTGATCTGAGCTTTACCCAGAGATACGACTTCACAGGCAGCGATGTGGCTATGCTCGGCGAGGATCTGATGAATGCTCTGAAGGTTTCCGAAGGTGACTACATAGTTGTGCAGAAAAACGGAAGCGTGAATCTAAGAGTTATACCGTATTCAAAGTCCGGGTTCATAGTCTTGCCTTCCTGGGTGAGGGAAAAGATAGGGGCAAAGTTAAACGATTTCGTCGAAGTGATGAAAAAATGATCAGACTATCTTTCTGCCAATTTTTTTCTCTATCTCCGCAATAACTTCCTCGACTTTCTTCCTTGGAATAAACACGACCAAAGATTTCAGAGATTTTCCGATCGCTTCCGCATTCTGAGCTAATTCTTTCTCGTCTTTGCAGGAATTGACAATATCTATCGCCTTCTTTGCAACTTTTCCCAATCTGGAACTTATTATATTAACTATCTCCGTCTTTAGGGCTTCAAAATCGGTTTTTATTTCAACTTCCTCTTCTTTTTCAGCCTCTCCGAAAGCGTTCGATATTATAGCTTCTATCTCCTCTTCACTGGGTTTTCTGATTCCGTATTTTGCAAGAATGTCTTCCTTTTTTATTTCAGCAAAGAATTCGGAATTTCCGAGCGATTCCTGAATTATCTTCTCCACTTCCCATTCTTCCGGTGGCTTGATGCCATATTTCTCGTAAAGATAGTCCTTTTCAGATTTCACTGCAGCAGGGGCGCTGAACTCTTTAACCTCAAGACCCCTGTTCATCTCAATTACCTTCCTTAGCTGGTCGGGGCCAAGTGCATATATTTCCACAACTACCTGCTCCAGTTTTTCAAGCTCTTTTAAGGCCTCGTCTCCTGCGATGCTGGTTTTGCTTTTCAATCTTGAAACCTCTGCAATTACTGGTCTCCCGTTTTCAAAAATAACCTCTCCCAAGCTCAGCTCTTCTTTCTTAAAACCTATCCTAACATATCCCGAAAAACGGGACTTGAAGAGAGTTTCAACGATCTCGCTAAATTTCCCCCTTTCTATTTTCGTAAGTGTGAGCTTTGGAACTATCATATTACATCATCATAGCCATCTTGTCGAGTGCTTTCTTGAACTCGATTCTAAGCAGACCGTAGTTTGCCTTTATGTCTGCTATTACGCCCAGTATAAAGTTTCCGACCTTTGAAACCAAAATTCTGCCCTTCTTTCCTTCCACGACCAAGATATCAACTGGATCAGAGGAAAGCTTTTCTAATATTTCCGAAGCCCTGTTGAACATCTCCGCAAATAATGCTGCGCACATTTCATCATCCATTTGAGCGTTTGACTCTGACTCGATCAGAGTTCCATCCGTGTCGGAAATGTAAACCCCTTTGACTCCAGAAACATTAAGCAAATCGGCTATTACAGTCTCAAACATATCCTTCCCTCACAATAATGGTGAAAATGGAGATATATAATGTTTATGATCTCCCAAGTATTTATAAAAATTTGGATGCAAATGTTTCCGGACGATTTTTGCAATCCTCCAAAAAAGGGCAAACTTTGCAGTATTTTCCTTCTTTTCTTTCAGGTATAAATCCCTTCTCCAGCATCTTAAGCCTCTCAATCAACTTAAAAGACTTTCTTTTCAGACTAAAATTTGTATCAACAAATCTTATTTCACCGGAATAGGCATAGTAAAAAAGGCTACTTTCAAAATTTGCAACAAGAGAAGCTATTCCAGCTCTTATAGAGTCCTGAAGCCAAACGCCATCCTTTGGTGCGTTCAGGGAAACAAAGAGAGGATATATCTTCCCCCTGTATTCGACTATCTCATCTATCGTCATGCTAACCCCAAGCTTCTCCGAAGTGTAAACCACATCCCACTCCAAGGCCTTGAAATCCTCCAGAGATTTCGAGAATTTGAATTTTCTGAGGGCTTGAGTAAAAATATCTTCCGAGTAGTTCTCGCTAATTGCTCTTGCCCTTTCTCTTGCCCATTCAACGTCAAAACCCCTCCTAAGGCTTTTGTATATCTCACGGACTGCGTGCTTCTCTGTAAAGCTTTTCTCACCGAATTTGAGCCTGTAATAAGCAAGCCTCGGGCAGGTGAGATAGCTCAGTATATGGCTGAGCCTTAGCATGGAGATAATATGGAGAAGATTTAAAAAAATTAGCCTAAACCCATAACATCCAGCATGCTGTATATTCCCGGTTTTTCAACCCTTGAAATCCACTTCGCAGCAATTATGGCTCCTCTTGCAAAGCAATCCCTGCTAGTTGCCCTGTGTATTATTTCCACCCTTTCCCCATCTCCGAAAAACATGACAAAGTGCTCTCCTACAACATCTCCGCCTCTAAGGCCGAAAACACCTATTTCATCTCCTCTCTTGCCCTCTCTGCAGAACTTCAGATCCAAGCTCTTGCCTCTGTCTGCAAGAACTTTCTTTACTATCTCGGCAACCCTTATCGCAGTTCCGCTGGGAGAATCTCTCTTATGCTTGTGGTGAATTTCGAAGATCTCAACATCGTATTCATTAAGAAGTGAAGCCGCATACTCCACTATTTTGAAAAAGGCATTCACTCCAAGGCTAAAATTCGGAGATATAACAGATGGGACTTTTTTGCAAATCTCCTCTAGCTCTTTTCTCTGCTCTTGGCTAAAGCCGGTTGTTCCGATTACCAGCTTGACTCCTTTCTGCGATGCCACTCTTGCATTTTTTAAGCATGCTTCAGGATTCGTGAAATCTATAAGAACGTCTGCATCGAGCTTTTCTATATCGCTTTCGATTTTAACACCGATGCTTCCAATTCCAGCCAATTCTCCAGCATCTTTTCCAACTTCGACTATGTCAAAGGCCTGAACGATTTTCAATCCCTCGTTGAATGCATGCTTCACGACAAGCCTTCCCATTCTTCCAGCCGAACCAGCAACTGCCAACTTCATAAAGCAAGTTTTTTTAACTTTTAAAAACTTTTTTTAGGACTGAAAAAGTTTAAAAACCCTGAAGGAAATAAGTAGCAAGCTCCGGTGGTGTAGCCCGGTCAAACATAGGGGCCTCTCGAGCCCCTGCCCCGGGTTCAAATCCCGGCCGGAGCATTTTTAATAAAAAGAGAGCAAAAAGTAAATGATGCAGCAAAATAAGATTGCGGGAACTGTAAGGGAAATCANAATTTTGTAGCATTTCAGGATGTCCGCTTTGAAGAACTCCACGGTCANTGCATAGCAGAGATGAAAAGGCGAGAGCATGACGCCAAAGAANCCAGCGGAGATTGCCAATAGAAGATTTTCAGATCTTTCAACGAATCCATGGAAAACTGGGAGGGCTATAGAGGAGTAGCTCATCTCTATGCCAGTGGAGAATCCCACAAGAAAGAAAACAAAAAATGCAGCTAATTCAATTGGCATAAAGCTTAGCTCCTTATATAGAATTTCTGCGGAATCGCTGAGCTGTATTATATTTTTATAGCCCATCACAGCAAATACCAGAGCTAAAATCCTGATGTCGAATGCTCTCCTTAAAACGGATATTAAATCGTCTGCTTTCATCCTATTTTGAACGATTACAAAAAGGATTGAAATGGCTATTGAAATTAAAAGGTTCCTAAAGATGAAGTAAAGCACCAGAAGCGCAAGAATCGGATAGATGTTCATGACTGTGCCCTTTAGCTTTTTAAGCCTGAAATCAAAGTCTAAACCTTTGAGCAGAGATAAGCCTAGAAGGAATGAAACCATTGCGATCGGAAAGGTTGAAATCAGATAGCTTTCGTATTGAATTTCCAGAACGGCCAAAGCTATTATAACAGATGGATATAGAGGCCAGACCGGCGTCCAGACATGGCGGAACCAGTAGTTTATTATTGTCACCCTTTCCGAGCCTATTTTTGAGTTCTTTGTAAGAGGAAGCAGCATAGAAGCAGAAACAAGCGCTCCAGCTGGCATGGGAATGAGCCCTATGAGCAGGGGAATCATGAAAATGCTTATAGAACCAAATGATTCGTTTAGAGAATTCGAAAGTTTTTCGAGCATTCCGAGTCTGTCCATGAGATTCGCAAGTGTGTATGTCAGAAAAACCAGAGCCATTATTTCCAAGCTTTGCAATTGAAAATAGCAGAGAAGGAGCTCAGAATTAAGACCAATAGCCGGAATTCCGAGAAAAACAGATGAGATCAGCAGAGACAATCCTATACCGAGCCTTCTTGATAGGATCAATGCCAGAGCTATTGAAGCGAGAAGCAACAAACTCTGCACAAGTGCAAATTGTCCAGAGTTAAAAAGTTTAATCCTTTCACCGATTGATTTCATGAGACCTTACGTTATAGTAAACGTTGCCTCAAGCATCGATGGAAAGATCAGCAATGAAGAGAGAATCCAGCTNAGGATTTCATGCGATCAAGATTTTAAAAGGGTTGACGAGCTTAGAGCAAGCGTAGATGCAGTAATGGTTGGAATAGGCACAGTTTTATCAGATAACCCAAAGTTAAACGTTAAGAGCGAGGAACTGAGAAGAAAAAGGATCATGAATGGCTTAAAACCGGATCCAATAAAAGTGATCGTGGACAGCAAATGCAGAATTCCGGAAGATGCGGAAGTTTTGAAGGGAGAAGCAATAATTGCGGTTGCAAAGATCGCGAACAAAGAGAGAGTGGAAAGAATTGCAAAGAGGGCAGAAGTTTTAGTTCTTGGAGAGGAGAGAGTTGATCTAAAGGCTCTCATGAGCCATTTATACGATAGAGGTATAAGGAAAATCCTTGTCGAAGGTGGAGGAACGCTAATATCTTCGCTGTTATCCCAATGCCTCGTGGACGAATTCTTCATCTACTTCGCTCCAATCTTCATCGGCGGTGCGAATTCGCCAACCATATGCGATGGAAGATCCTTTGAAAAACCGATAGAAATGGAGCTGGTTTCCATTTCCAGGCTTGGTAGAGGAATACTGGTTCACCTAAAGCCAAAAAAGCATCAAAGCCAATAAGCAATCTTTGGTTCTAAAACCAGAAAAATTTTTTAAAATCCGAATTTCCCTTGGGGCATGAAGCTGAACATCCTCGTCGTTGGAGTTGGAGGACAGGGAGCGATAACAACAGCCCATTTGATAGCAAAATCGGCGATAAAAGCTGGTTTTAATGCGATAACAGCTGAAACCCACGGAATGGCGCAACGAGGGGGAAGTGTTGAAGTTCATGTTAGGATTGGAGACGTGCTATCGCCTCTGATCCCAGAAGGATCTGCAGACATATTACTGGCATTGGAACCAGCTGAATCCCTTAGATATGCAAGGTATTTGAGCAGGAAAACACAAGTTGTTCTGAATTCCAGAAAGATAATCCCCCCTTCGGTCACCGTGGGCCTTGGAAAATATCCTGAATTGGATGATATAGTCGAAAATCTTAGAAAGGTTGTTAAGAAAATCTACATCGTTCCAGCATCAGAAATAGCGATTCAGGCAGGGGACATTGTAACGGCGAACGTTGTGATGGTCGGGATTCTTCTGGCATTGTTCGATCTTCCGTTCAAGCTGCACCATGCAGAAGAAGTGATAAAGGATACGATGAGGGACAGCGAAATGAACTTAAGAGCCCTAAAAATGGGATACAGCTTCAGATCAAACCTGCTCTCTGCAGTATGAGCAAGTCCTCTGTATCTATCTTCTCTCCTCTCTTGAACATCTCGTAGATCTCCTTCGCCTTTCTTATAAGCTCCTCTCTTTCCTGCTGCTCCTTTGTCTTGTATTGCCTCGACTTGAGCGTCTTTATGACCTTCTCAAGATCCCTTATATCCCTTNTCCTCTTNAGAGCNTCNTCATGACATTTATCGGCTTCCTTTCTGCTTTCTAAAAATCTTGCATGCATCTCATCCGCAAGCTTTCTTTTCTCGTCGAGCTGGCTTATCAAAGCCGTCATCTCTGCATGATATTTGTCAGCTTCATCGCTGTAAGCCTTTATCTCCCCAGCCAGAACTCTAACCCTGTCCTTTAATTCTCTGATCTTGACTATAAGCCTCCTGAACTCCTCATGCTTTTCAAGCTGGGCTTTTCTTTCCTCCAGTTCCTTCTTCAGCTTCGATATTCTCTCAACTAGTGCCCTCTCCTTTTCTATGGTCATAACGGTTGTCTGCTGTTTGAATTCCAGCCTTCTTATCTCCCTCTCTATCTCACCCAAAGGCCTGCCACTCTTATCTATGTTTTTCCTCAGCTCATCCAATTCCNTGTAAAGCTTGTCGATCTCTTTGTAGAGTTCGTTCTTTTCACTCTTTAATTCCCTGACCTTTTTGTTCAGCTCATCCCTCTTTGTTCTAAGTTCCTTTACCTTGTTTACCAGCTCCTTTACTTCCTTGTTAAGCTCATCCCTCTTGTTTGCGCTCTCTTTTGCAATCTGGTTCAGCTCATCCCTTCTCTTTATGAGCTCTTGGAGCTCTTTCTCAAGTTGCTCTTTTCTTTCCTCCAGCTTCTCTATCATCATAGTCTCACAACAGCGAGCTTTTGATATGCTCAGCATGTAGTCTGGATTTAAATTTTTCTCTACTGACTCAAATTTTCCAAATCCGAATATTCCAGCAAACAGCCTTTCGGGCGTTCATAGTATCTCAATCTCACAAAAAACGGGACAAAAAGCTTTAAATTGCTCCCAAATTTGAGATATTCAGTCCAAAGGACATATAATGGAATTTCCAATGCGGAAAAAAAGAGTTGCCGGATTTCGATGCAGTTATCGGAGAAACGAAGAATTCCGGGTGGGGTCCATTTCCTCTTAATACATCGGCCAGCACAGGTATTGGATAAAAGGTAGCAAACTGATTTCGAAAAAGGCCATGATTAAATTCAACTGGGCTCTACAAAAAACTTATATACAACATTGACTCTGGGCTAAGAAAGTCAGGAGGGGTTGAAATTGGCGGAAATAACGGAAGTTAGGATTTATAAAACGAAAGGAAATGGTATTGTGAAAGCATATGCATCAGTTAGCTTAGACAACGAGTTTGTTGTAAAAGGTTTGAAGGTAATAGAGAGCGAAAAGGGTCTTTGGGTTAGCATGCCAAGCAAGAAGGGCAGAGATGGGAGCTATCAGGACCTTTTCCATCCTGTAAGCAAAGAAGCGAGAGATAAAATAGTCGAAGCAGTTCTTAAGGCTTACGAAGAGCAGAAGTAATTTTATTAAAGAATTTCTTCAACCATTTTTGCAAAGCTCAAAAGCTTGTTTTCTTCAAAGTGGTTCCCTATTACCTGCATCCCTACAGGCAGCCCTTTAACAAACCCTATGGGAACGTTCAAAGCCGGAAGACCTGCAAGGTTCACGGGGACTGTGTTGACGTCCATTCTATACATCGTGAGAGGATCTTTTATTTCTCCAATCCTAAAAGGCAGGGATGGCATTGTAGGAGAAATGAGGACATCAAATTTGGCAAATGCCTTTCTGAAGTCCTCTATTATCAAGGTTCTTGCCCTAAGCGCTTTGAGGTAGTATTTTCCGTAGTATCCGGCAGAAAGAGCATAAGTTCCGAGCATTATCCTTCTCTTTACTTCCGTGCCGAAGCCCTCTGCTCGAACCCTCGAATAGTAATCGCTCCAAGAAGTTAAAACAGGAGAGAAATGGCCATAACGAACGCCATCATATCTTGCAAGGTTTGACGATGCCTCGCTCATCGCTATGATGTAATATGAAGCAAGAGCATACTTCAGCGAAGGAAGATCTATCTCCTCGTATTCGAAGTTGCTCATGACATCGTAAAATCTCTTCATTATTTCTTCGCTTGCATCCATGTTCTTTATGACCCCAATCCTTTCTACTCTTTCTTTTCTAAATAAAAAGCTCTTTCCCGAATTCGTGGAGTCTCTTTCATCCTTTCCGGCAATTACTTCTAAGAGAAGGGCTAGATCTTCTATGCTTTCAGCCATCGGGCCTATTTGTTCGAGAGAATTTGCATACGGAATTAAGCCGTATCTCGAAACCAAACCATATGTTGGCTTCAGCCCATATATTCCGCAGAAGCTTGCAGGACATCTTATGCTTCCTCCAGTGTCACTTCCAAGGGCTAAAACTGCTTCATCGTTTGCAATCGCAGCAGCACTGCCACCGCTGCTTCCTCCTGCGACCCTGCTCAAATCATATGGATTTCTAACAACTCCAAAGTAAGATGTTTCAGTCGTTGTCCCCATTCCGAACTCATCCATGTTCGTTTTTCCAATTATGATCGCTCCCTCAGCCTTCAGCCTTTCAACTACGTGAGCGTCGAAAACTGGGACATAGTTCAAAAGCATCCTAGAAGCGCAGGTCGTTCTTATTCCCTTCGTCGTTATGTTATCTTTTACAGCCACAGGTATTCCTGCAAGCTTTCCCTTCAAATTTCCCCTGTCGTATTCCTTTGCAAGCCTCAGAGCTTCTTCCCTGCAAACAGTTATATAAGCATTGAGCTCGCTCTTTTCGATTCTTTCCAGCAACTCGCTCAAAGCCTCGAAACAGCCTTTTTCATCCAGAATATTCTTCCATTCCGAGATTCTCATTCTACCACCTTGGGGCCAAGGAAATAGCCTTCCTCCTTCCTCGGACTGTTTAGCAGAGCTTCGCTTTGACTCAGTCCATCTTTTTCAGCATCTTCCCTGAAAACGTTGCTGATTGAAAGAACGTTAAAAGTTGGATGAACGTCCTCGCTTATTTCATCGAGTATATCGAAATAAGAGAGTATTTCTTCAAACTCCTTCCTGAATTTTTCGGCCTCTTCTTCGGTTATCATGAGCTTTGCAAGCCTAGAGACATGATAGACATCCTCGATAGAGACCATGATCGCTATGCTTTTCTCTGCAGATAAACTTACCGCGATGCAACCTTTTTCGCAGCAGTTTCTATTGCTCTAAAAAGATCTTCCTTGGGTAATATCGTAACTATCGGCACGCTGACGATTTTCTCGATCGTTGGACTGAGTATTGGTGCGCAAACAATAGCTCTGGCTCCATCCCTTTCAGCCCTTATTGCAGAAATTATGGCCTCTTCAAAGGAATTGGCCGAATATTCTCTTACTGCAATCCTCTTCCTGTCTATTTCGATTTCATAAATCGTTAAAGCGTTCAGAACTGCTCTGGAAGCTATTACGGCAATAAAAATTTCTCTTCTACTCATAATTTCCTCGATTCCAAGGGCAATCTTTTTCAAGGTTTTCAGATTCGGTTCTCTTTTTCCAGAGATCAGTTTGTAAATAGTGCTCTCAGAAATGCCAGTTCTCCTTGCAAAGTCCCTTATACTCATTCTCAGATCTTCCCTTATGATCTTTTCAAGCCTTTTTCCGAATTCCTCGTCCAGAAGAAGTGAAGCTATTAATTCCCGGGGATTCATGATACATTTAGGAAGAGTTATTTTTAAATTTTTCCTTAAAAGGAAGAATTTTTGTCCAAATAGGAAAATTTTTTATTTCTCGGGAAAACTATATTTATGAAGAGGCTTGTAGCCCTGCTTTTAGTAGCAGCCTTTCTGCTCTGCGTCCAACAGAGAGAAGAAATTGAGATAAGGGTGAGCCATCAAACCAGCTGGCATCACACGGCTTTATTCGTAATAGTGGAAAAGGGATGGGACGAGAAGGTTTTTGGTAAAAAGATAAAGCTGACTTCATTCCCATCTGGCCCTCCGCAGATGGAAGCTTTTTCCGCAAAACAGCATGAAATTGCCTACGTTGGCGCAGCTCCGCCATTGCCTATAATAGCGAGAGGTTTCGATGCAAAGATAGTGGCATCTGCAAATCTGGAGGGTTCATCGCTTGTTTCAATTCCAGAATTCGAATACAAAGACCCGAAATCGCTGGAAGGAAAAAGGATAATGACTTTCCCACCCGGATCGATTCAGTGGACCATACTGAATGACTGGCTTAAGAAGAATGGAATAAAAGCAGAAATAATTTCCGCAACCGGTGTTGCGGAGATAAGAGAAGCCTTGAGGACAAAATCGATCGATTTGGCTTTTGTTCCAGATCCGACACCATATCTGATAGTCCAAGAAGGCCATGGAAAGATCGTTATGAGTTCTGCAGAAATGATGCCTATGCATCCTTGCTGTGTTCTGCTGATGAGAGGGGATTTCATCAGAGAAAATAGAGACATTGCAGTAAAATTCGTCGCTCTGCACATCATAGCAAGCGAATACATTAAAAAGGAGGAAAATAAGGAGGAAGTGATGCAAATTCTCAAGAAATGGCTAAAAATCGATGAAAGAATTGCAAGAGAATTTCCGGGATCTACGAACTTCCAGACAGATCCCAGAAATGAAAACTGGATAAAAGGACTTGAAGAGCTTTGCGAAGCTCAGTATGAGCTTGGAATAACAAGGGATGCAAATGGAAATGTCGTAAAAATCAACGCCCAGGACATAGTTGATACAGCTATTTACAGCGAAGCCTTGAAGATAGTTCCGGAGATAAAGAAAAAGATAGGGCTTGCATGAAGGCTCTGACAGTAGTTTCTATATTTATTTTTCTATTTTTTTGGGAAATTTTTTACTGGATATTCATAAAAGACCCTTTTCTTTTTTCTCCGCCATCGAGAGTATTTCCAACTTTTTTCAACATCATGACTGGAAGAGATCCAAGCTTTTATCTCCCAGCCGATATCATTTACAGCCTATACCATTACTTCCACGGCTTTTCCGTGGCCGTAATGCTGGGAGTATCTCTGGGGCTTCTTATGGGATATTCGAAAAAGTTTGAAGCTTTGATATCTCCGATAATAGAAATTCTCAGACCAATTCCTCCAATTGCATGGATTCCAATCGCAATTCTCTTGCTAAAGCTGACACATGCCGCAGCAGCTTTCATAATATTCATAGGTTCCTTTTTCCCAGTCCTTATCAACACTAGGAGCGGGGTTGCGAATGTTGAGATAAAGTATATAGAGGCAGCCATGACTCTCGGAGCAAAGAAATCAGATATATTAAGGAAAGTAGTGATACCCTCAGCCATGCCATCGATTTTTACTGGCATCAGAGTTGGCTCAGGAGTTGCTTGGATGTGCGTGGTCGCTGCAGAGCTATTTGGTGTTTCAGCCTATGGTTTGGGCTATCAGATAGAGATTGCAAGGCTATATCATGCGCCAGAAGTCGTGCTGTCCTACATGCTGTCCATAGGTTTAATAGGTTTCCTGTTGGATAGATTCTACAGAATCCTAGAACATAGTCTTATGAAATGGAGGAGGGGGCTGGTGGTTGAGTGAAATACTCTCGGTTAAAAGACTGAAGAAAAAGTTCGGGGATCTCTTAGTCCTCGATGATATAAATTTCTCGGTCAGAGAAGGGGAATTTTTCTCAATCATCGGCCCAAGTGGTTGCGGTAAAACGACGCTTCTGAGAATAATCGCCGGGCTTGAGAGCTTTGAAGGAGAGGTTCTGCTCAAAGGAAGAGAAATCAGAGGCCCCGGAGCAGACAGAGTAATGGTTTTCCAAGATTACGCACTCTTTCCATGGAGAAATGTAATCAGAAACGTCACCTTTGGACTTGAAGTTAAGGGGATGAGGAAAGATGATTCCCTGAAGATCGCAAGGGAGATGATCAAAATCGTAGGACTCAGTGGATTTGAAGAAAAGTATCCTCACGAGCTCTCCGGGGGTATGAAGCAAAGGGTTGCCCTTGCAAGAGCTCTGGTATGCGATCCTGAGCTGCTGCTGATGGATGAACCTCTAAGCGCCTTAGATGCTCAGACAAGATTGGAAATGCAGGAAGAGCTCATGAGGATCTGGCAGAAAACCAAAAAGACTGTCATATATGTCACACACAGCATTGAAGAGGCCGTTTATTTATCGGATCGAATACTGGTTCTTTCTAAAAGACCTGCAAAGGTTAAAGATGTCGTTGAAGTCTTCTTGGAGAGGCCTAGAAACAGATTTTCTGCCGAGTTCGCCGAAATATGTCTTAAACTGCACAGCCTGCTGAAATAGAAAATCTTTTATCATCCCATGCCCAGATATGGGGGGAGCATTATGGAGTTCTCGAGGATTAGTTTTTTCAGATGGAGATACGAAGCTCGTTTTGAGCAAAAATTAGCCTTGGCTTTGGCATTTGCAGCCCTTACTGGCTTGTGTGCCCAAATGCGCATTTACCTTCCATGGACGCCAGTTCCAATAACTATGCAAACTTTTGCAGTCTTTTTAGCTGCAATGGTTCTCGGAAGAAACTGGGGTGGAATTTCGCAGGCATTCTATGTTCTTTTCGGTGCAGCCGGAATTCCATGGTTCGCTGGATTAAAGGGCGGAATTTCAGTAATTTTAGGACCAACTGGAGGCTATTTAATTGGTTTCATAATTGCTGCGCTCTTTTTAGGCTACTTCGTTGATCGTTACATAGCTTCTAGGTTCTTTGTAACGCTATTCCCTCTGCTTCTTTTTGCAAACTTTGGAATAATCCACGGACTTGGCTGTCTCTGGCTATACTTCTGGACTGGAATGAGCGCTTCCATCTTCGATATCCTAATGATGGGCTCCATACCGTTCATACCCGGAGACATCGCAAAGATATTCGCAGCCTCAGCCGTTGGAAGGCTTCTGCTACCAAAGGCAGCTTACAACGGCGAAGTGGATGCTGGAAAGAAATACAGATTGATCTAATTTTTTAAAATTTTTAAAAATCAAGTTTCTGAACTTTCCTGAATTTATAAAGCTTTATTTTACGGCAAGGGTCAAATTAAAATATGGATTTAATCGTAGGCGGTGGCAGGTTTGGTCTAAAGGTGGCAGAATATTTGAATTCTAAAGGCAGAGATTTCTTGGTTTTGGATCCGAACGATGAATGCGAAGTTGCGAAAAAATTTAGGGCAAAGGTTATAAAGGCGGAAGCAAAAGATTTAGAGAAATTTATAAAAGAATTCGATCCCGAGTGGGTCTTTCCCACAGCACCAATCCATGTTGCCGCTGAG
>Ga0065719_102749_pt1 | contig 18581 bp, 19 predicted proteins | sample GBSCel85sediment_FD_59106 | JGI IMG/M metagenome (GOLD analysis project Ga0065719, IMG submission 59106) | Hot spring sediment microbial communities from Great Boiling Spring, Nevada - Cellulolytic enrichment CS 85C v3 (version 3) | ecosystem: Environmental > Aquatic > Thermal springs > Hot... | reverse complement strand
ATAAAGGTTATCTATATGACAATATAACTTATTAAAAAGAGGGTATATAGCTTCAAACCTCCCTATTCTAACGAAAAATCCTTATCCTTTAGGGTGAGGAGAAGGTTAAATAGAATTTGCTATCAGAAAATTTATGAAGATTTAAAATAAGTCTTTTACATTCGATTGTGTGGCGGGCCCGCGGGGATTGGAACCCTCAGACCTCGGCTACTTGAGACCCAATATCACTCTGTTTCACTAACTTATGAAGAGCTGAAACAAGAGCTCACACGGTAACGTAACTCAATGGCTATCAGATGTGTAGAGTGAGACAACGATACTACCTATCACCTTTTACTCGTCACTTGCATCCTTTTCAGCATTTGTAATTTCTTTTTTGTTGTTTTAGTAGCTTAGCAAAGTGGTTTGCTAAGCTGTTCACATATGATGAGAGTCCTAAACCACCCAATCTCTTTCCTGCTCTAGAGGACAAGAGGCTTTCGGTTGTAAGAGGTTTTGGAGGAGAAAGCTAAAGTGTTGGAATGCAGAAAATTCTTAAAGAGATTGCTGAGGATTTAGGTAGAGGTTATGATCGGTACTATCTCCACTCCGTAGTCTTTAGCTATAGCTGTGCTATGCTGTTAAAATTCGTTTAGATGCCATCTCTCTTGCTCCCTCTAGAGAATCTCTAAACATTCTTCTCATCAACACTTTTGTATATAACTCAATATTGTGTTCTACAGTTCTCTTATAATGTTCTCTTATAATCACCTAACTCTATCACCAGTACAAAAGAGTGTGTAGAAAAATGATATCCGTAAAAATTTAACATATAAAAATATTGATCACACATTCTCTACGTTATGTAGTTCATTTAAGGCTTTATATCCTTAAGCTAATTTGAGAAAAGTACATCTATTAGAATTAATCTTTATTAAGTAGGTTACAGTACGAGGTTGGAAAGATACTTATTTTCACCATATAATCTCTATACCTTTTCTTTTCGCAACGTAAGCTAAATCCTTGTCACCAGTTATGATAGGGGTTTTCATCTTTATAGCAAGCCATGTGATTGTAGAATCCGTGAAACTAAGACTTCTATTTTTAAGTTCTACGCTTTCCTTTAACATTATATCACCTTCTACTTTAATTCTAGCTGCTTCGATATAGTCTTCTAACTGAAGTTCAGCGATTTTGAAGTATTTTGTGATAAAAGTTTTGAACTCGTCCATACTTTCAAAAACGGGTATCCTTCCTCTTAGCAAATGAATACAAAGTTCGTAAACAACTGTTACCGGTAAGTATCCTGTAACATCACCTCTTCTAATACTTAATAATACTCTTTCTGCTTCTTCTCCAAGTTCTCCATAAGCCATCGCTAATATAGCATAGGTATCTACAATAACTGCACTCAACTTTCTCTTCTTCTCCAAAACTCTTCTTCCTCTTTATCTAGCTCTTTCTCAGCTTCTTCAACATTACCAGAACAACACCTCCACACTTTATCCCATAGATCAAGAGCTTCGAGAACAATTCTATTGTTCTCAATCCTTACCTCAAGTAATGTTCCCTCCACAATACCTAGTGCCTCCCTAATACTCTTAGGTATTACCACAATCCCTTTCTTATGAACCTTAACGATCTCCCTAATCATAGTGAAGCACCCCTAAGCAATCTTAGCTACTTAGTTAACTTATAAGTTTAACCATAGGTTAACCAAGAATAGCTATCGCGTCTATAAATCGTTCATAGCAACAAAAAGGCGTAAGGTTTGACAATTTTAACAATGTTTTTAGCTTACCTATGCTGTCGTATTTACCAATAGTATATAGGTTTCTATTATTATTGTGTATACACCTGGTGTTATATCGATATTGTAGTTTAGATCCTTGGAAACTAGATCCCAACAGCTGATACTCTTCAGCTCTTCTACAGGCCTCAAAGAGAATACCATTGCATGTCTGATATCTATCAAATGCAATGTGGGGTCAGTTTAATGGTAAAAATTGAAGATGAATTCCTTCACCTTTCAATTATGTGGCGGGCCCGAGGGGATTTGAACCCCTGACCTCCGGCTCCGCAGGCCGGCGCTCTATCCTAGCTAAGCTACGGGCCCAGAAATTGTAGAGTATTACACTAATTTTTAGTTTATTTAATTTTATCTTAAATATTAATGATTTATACATTTTGTGTTTAGAGATGTATAATGTAATATAATGTAATAAGAAAAAAGCTTTTATTTTCTGTTAATCCGAAGCTTTTAGAATCTTAGAAATAAAAGTGGTGTTATAGTTGATGAATACATTGACATCCTCAATATATTTAGGATTGGTAGCAGGTATTGTGACATTACTATACGTCATCTATATAATATTTTCTATTATTAGAAGGCCTATAGCTATGAATAGTAGTGAGGAGAAATCTGCTGCTCAAATTCATGGCTATATAAGAAGTGCAGCACTTGCATATATAAAAGCACAGTACGGTGTTATACTCTCTATAGTAACACTCATTGCTGTTATATTAATAGTGCTAGGTATCGTGTTTCAAAATACTTTGCTACTTTTATCAGGGGTTTCATATATCCTTGGAGGAATTTGCTCAGCTATTGTAAGTATTGTTGGAATGCTTATGGGAGTTTTCAGCAATATTCGTGTTTTAAATGTGTTGAGTAGAGAGAATATTAATAAAGCACTAGTCTTAGCTTTTAGAGGAGGTTCAGTAACAGGGTTTTTAGTAGGTGGTGTAGGGCTTACGTTTATCTCTCTACTATTTATAGCTTTCAATGGTCTTGATCCAAATTATACGATGCAAGCTACACAACTTCTTTTAGCATATGCGTTTGGAGCTAGTACAGCGGCTTTATTTGCAAGAGTTGGTGGAGGTATATATACCAAGGCAGCTGACGTTGGTGCAGATCTTGTTGGTAAGGTTGAGGTTGGTATACCAGAGGATGATCCTAGAAATCCTGGTGTTATAGCTGATAATGTAGGTGATAATGTTGGGGATTGTGCTGGTATGGGTGCGGATTTATTTGAATCATATATCGAAGGCATCATAGCTCCAATGGCTATAGCAGCAGTTTTAGGTATGTCGAATCTTATAGCATATCCAGTTCTATTTTCATCAATAGCACTGCTTGTTAGCTTATTTACTTCACAGTTTATAGCTATTTCACCAGTTAGAGAACCTGGGAAAACACTAACTCTAACCTCTATAATCTCCATAGCAGCTGTTGCTATAATCAATGGTATATTTACCTACTCCCTAGACCACACATTATTGAGTGCTTGGGTTATAGGGTTACTAGGCCTAGTAGCAGGTGCTATAGTTGGCTTTACATCAGATTATTTCACATCACCTATATATAAACCTGTTAAAATAGTCGCCCAAAACTCTCAGTTTGGTCCTGCTTTAACAATATTAAGTGGAATGACTATGGGATTCTATAGCGTATTTATACCAAGTATTGCAATAGCTATAGCTGCTGTTGCCTCATTTGCTATAGGTTCAGCTCTAAGTGCTACAGAGAAGCTACTGGCAGGCATATACTCTGCAGCATTAGCAGGAACTGGAATGCTATCTGTTGCCCCAATAATAGTTGCAGCTGATGCATATGGGCCTATAGTAGACAACTCTGCTGGCTTAGCTGAACAAGCAAACTATAGTGATGAGATAAGAGAGCTTGCTGATAAACTCGACTCTGCTGGAAACACAATGAAGTCCATATCAAAGGGTTATGCGATAGGCTCAGCTGCTTTGACAGCCCTAGCACTACTCTTTAGCTTTGCAAGTGTTCTAGCAGGTAGAAGTGGTCAAAAAATAGATGTAATTATGCAGACTATATTCAATGCTGGGCATCCATCATATGGAGCGTACTTCATAGGTGGAGTAATTATAGGAGCTGTTATAATAGCTTTATTTGTTGCCATGGTTATACAAGCTGTAACAGCAGCAGCTGGAAAGCTTGTAGATGAGATAAGAAGACAGTTTAGAGAGAAGCCAGGTATATTAGAATGGAAAGAAAGACCTGATTATGAAAGAGCTGTACAGATAGTAACTTACTACGCATTAAGAAGATTAATTGCACCAGGGATTTTATCAATACTTACACCAGTAATAGTAGTTGTTGCATTTGGTGTTGGAGATCCATGGAGAGGAGCATCTGCATTAGGAGGACTACTAATTGGTTCTGTTGCTTCAGGACTTCTTCTAGGGCTATTTCAAGGCAATGTTGGAAATACATGGGATAATGCAAAGAAGTATATAGAAGCAGGAAACTTCGGAGGAAAAGGAACGGATACACATAAAGCAGCAGTAGTTGGAGATACTGTAGGAGATCCATTGAAAGATGCAGCAGGACCCGCAATAAATATAATGATGAAGGTCATGGCAGTCTCATCATCAGTTTTAATACCATTTATAATATTTGGACTATAACAAAATATCTTACCTTTTTTAATAAATAATATCTCCATTTCTCAATTTAACTCGTGGTATACAAAAATAGAAATAAAATTACACTACACTTCTTTGTATCCTCTAACAATTTGGTAGATAAATAGTTAACTAATAAATTAAACTGCATAGTAAGATATTGATTATAGCTATAATAGAATTCTTATAAATAATGTAGTTATGATAAAGGTTTATGATCTTAATGAATAGAGTTACAGAATGCTTCTAACTTATTGATTGTTAGATATAGAAAATTAAAAATATGTGGTGTGTTCGACCCCTTCGGCTCCCCCCTTCATTCTCCTCGGTTTCCGAGGTGTCTGGAAGCCATAAGATACTAGTTGTATCTGAATTTATAAATTTATTTACTAATTCAGCTTAACGATCTACAGTATATATTTGGTGGACCGGCCGGGATTTGAACCCGGGACCTCTCGGGTGCGAACCGAGTGCTCTTCCAGGCTGAGCTACCGGCCCACAAACAATAATTATATGTTTTAGGTTTTAAGTGTTTTTCAACTTTTTTATATTATTCACAAATTAAATCATTTTAGTACATATATAGTTTTATAGGGAATAAAAATGCTGATGTATATGGATGAGCTAGAAGAGGTATTTAGCTATGCATTAAAGTCTACAATATTTATTAATAGAGATGTATTAAGACCTGAGTACATACCTACAGAACTACCACATAGAGAAGAACAAGTATCTAAGTTAGGAGCTATTTTAGCACCTGCACTAAGGAATTCAAAACCTAGCAACATTTTTATATATGGCTTAACAGGTACAGGTAAAACAGCTGTAACAAAATATGTTTTAAAGAGATTATATAATAAGGCTATTGAAATAGGCTCTGACATAGTGACATGTTATGTAAATACAAGGCAAGAAGATACAACTTACCGTGTTATAGTAAGACTTGGTGAATGTGTAGGTTTAAAATTACCGTTTACAGGAATATCAACAGCTGAGGCATATAGGAGGTTTCTTAAAGTTTTAGACTCTAGAAACTCTATAATGATTGTTGTATTAGATGAGATAGATTTTCTCATTAAGAAACAAGGTGATGAGCTTCTATATAGACTCTCTAGAAGTAGTGATGATCTTACAAATTCAAAGATATCGATAATTGGTATAACAAATGATTTAAAACTTGTTGAAGATCTAGATCCAAGGGTTAGAAGTAGCCTTGGTGAAATAGAGATTGTCTTCCCACCCTATAATGCTATTCAACTTGAGGACATACTTAAGAGAAGAGCAAAGATGGCGTTTAATCCAAAAGCAATAGACGATGCTGTTATAAGCTTATGTGCAAGTTTAGCGGCTCGTGAACATGGTGATGCAAGAAGAGCTCTTGACCTTCTGAGAGTTTCTGGAGAAATTGCAGAGAGAGAAGGTGCAGAGACTATATCTATACAACATGTATATATAGCTTTAAAAGAAATAGAAAGAGATAGAGCTAGTGAAGTAATTTCAACAATGCCTCTTCACAGTAAACTAGTATTACTAGCAATATATAATCTTACACGAAACAATACTAAGACAACAACAGGAGAGGTGTATATTCACTACAAAGCTTTGTGTGCAAAGCTAGGTATTGAAAGTGTTACCCAAAGAAGGGTTAGCGATATAATTAGCGAACTCGATATGATAGGAATAATAACAGCTAGGTTAATAAGCCGTGGAAGATATGGTAAGACAAGAATGATATCTTTAGCAGTTCCTGAAGATGTGGTGCTAAATGCTCTCCGTGGAGATAGCTACATCGACTCCTTGTTATCTAGGGATAGATGACGGTTATTTCGATGTTAATCTTAAGAAATTGAATAGAAATGCTAAAACAGCTTTAATAGGCATTGTAACATGTAGAGGTAGATTTGTAGATCTATTTATAGATAAGATAACAATTGATGGTTTAGACGGTACTATATCAGCTAGTAGAATACTTTCCAAAGCATTAACGCTATATCCAATCTATATAGTATTTTTTGATGGTGTGACATATGCAGGGTTCAACATTATAGATCCTAGAAGACTATATAGCATATTTAACACAGCTTTTGCTGTAATATTCAGACATCAGTTAGACCTATATAAGATATTTAAAGCGCTTAAAGAACACTTTAATGACTATGCATATAGATATAGCATCATAGAATACATATATAAGCAGAGCTTTGAAGTNAAAGTAGATGGTACAAAGATAAGAGTATATGCATTAGGACTTTCATTGGAACTAATTTCAAGACACATAGAAAAAGCTAGAAGAGTATTTATAGAGCCGTATCCTTTAAGAGTTGCAGATCGCTTAGCATCACTTATTGGTAGAATTTTAATGAATAAAAATATATGAAATTAAAATATTATTTAAAATTTATTAATTATGAATTAATATCTAATATATTAAAATAGTTGATGGTTTTTATGTTGGGGGAGGAGGTCAGAGGGTCCAACTTTCAATGTATTTCTTCTGGGTTTCTGTAAGTTTATCAATTTCTATACCCATTGCTTTAAGCTTCAGCTCTGCAACATTGATATCTATTTCTTTAGGCACATCATATACTTTCTTCTCTAAGGTGTTATGTTTTTCAACAATGTATTTAATTGATAATGCTTGGTTTGCAAAACTCATGTCCATAACCTCACTTGGATGACCTTCAGCACATACTAGGTTAACTAATCTACCTCTTCCAAGAAGATATAATTTTTTATTGTTTGGAAGAGTATACTCGGTTATGCAATCCCTTAATTCTTTTTTAGATAATGCTATCTCCTCTAAATCTTTTACACTAACCTCAACATCAAAGTGTCCAGCATTTGCTAAGATAGTGCCATCTTTCATTTTTAGATAATGCTCTCTTGTTATAACATCTATATTACCAGTTGCAGTTATAAATACATCACCTATTTCCACAGCCTTATCCATTTTCATAACTTCAAAACCATCCATAAGAGCTTCAAGTGCTCTAATTGGATTAACTTCTGTTACTATTACACGTGCACCCATTCCTTTAATTCTCCATGCTATTCCTCTTCCAACCCAGCCATAACCTGCAACAACAACAGTTTTTCCAGCTAATAATATGTTTGTTGCACGTAGAATGCCATCTACAGTACTTTGACCAGTTCCATATCTATTATCAAATAAATATTTTGTTAACGCATTATTCACAGCTATAACAGGGTATCTTAGAACTCTGTCTCTCTCCATAGCCTTTAGTCTTAAAACACCTGTTGTTGTTTCTTCGGTTCCTCCATAAATCCTAGAAGCTATATCTGTTCTCTGTGTATTTAAATGTACATGTAGATCTCCACCATCATCTATCACAATATGAGGCTCACATTCTATGATTTTATCTATAGCCCAAAAATACTCATCTTGTGTTTCTCCTCTCCATGCAAATACATGCACACCATCTAAAACTAATGCAGCTGCTACATCATCTTGTGTTGACATGGGATTGCTTGCAGCTAGCCATACCTCTGCACCACCACGTAGCAATGTTTTTACGAGAACAGCTGTCTCTTTAGTTACATGTAGCACTGCGGCTATTCTTATACCATTAAGAGGTTTCAATTTTTCAAATTCATTAGCAATCAAATTAAGTACAGGCATATGCCTACTAGCCCATTCTATCTGGGCTTTTCCTTTATCAGCCAAAGTTACATCCTTAATTTTAAACTCCATATGTTCATCCCTATATTACTAGGTTTTCGAAGAGTAAATAACTATTAATAAATATTAAAATCTGTTCAATATTTTATATTAAAGGCTATAACAATGCATAGTAAGAAACTAGCTATAGTAGTTGTTGGTATGCCTGGCTCTGGGAAATCAACATTATCTATGGTTGCTAAGGAGCTTGGTATACCAGTTATAAACTTAGGTGATGTAGTGAGAGAAGAGGTATCGAGAAGAGGTTTAGAACAAAGTTTAGAGAATTTATTGAAGATAGCTAAACAACTTAGGGAAATATTTGGAAATGATGCGATAATGAAACTTGCAATTCCAAAAATAAAGGATGCTATAGATAGACATTGCATTATTTTAATAGATGGTGTTAGAANTTTTGATGAATTAGAATATCTTAGATACAATATAGAGGTTGAGATAATGGTGCTAGCTATACATGCATCTCCTAAATCGAGATTTCAAAGACTTATTACCAGAGGTAGATTAGGAGATCCAAGAACATGGGAAGAGTTTAAGAAAAGAGATCTTGAGGAGCTTTCATGGGGGCTAGGAAACATAATAGCATTAGCTGATATGGTTATAATCAATGAAAAGTCATATGAAGAGTTTATAAGTAATGTAAGAGAATTGTTATTTGGCGTGTATTTAAATTGGTGTACATAAGAATTGAAGCTGAGGTTAGACCTACTGAAGATCTAGATAAAGTAGTTAGAGCTATAAAGAACATCATAGTTGTAAGAGATTTGAAATTGGAAGATGTAGGTAGAGGTAGAAAAATAATAATATGTGAAGAAAATAGTTTAGAATCTTTAAGAAAATTCTATGAGATATTAAGAAGACAAAGGATTCTCGATACTGCAAGAAATGCTATGTTAAAGAACTTAAAAGGCAATACAATTGAATTTAAACTAAATAAACAAGCGGCATTTCAAGGTATAGTGAATTTTGTTGAAAATGATAGTGAAAGTCCGTTAGGTGCTATAACCATAATGATTACAAGTAATAAGGTAAATAAGATAGTTGATTGGCTAGCGCCAAAAACATCTCATGGCAGACCATTATGGGAGATAGAACCCCCAAAAGATGCATAGAAGAAGGCTAGCAATCGATTCTATCCAATGGAAGCATTGCAAGATCCTCGGCTATAAAAATATCACCATCAAATATTCTTCGAGCTCTAGAGATATAATCTCTAATCCACCCAAATCTATAACGTAAACTTATATGAGTAACGACAAGTATCTTAGCTTTTACAAGCTGAGCTAAAAATGCTGCATCTCCTATTGTAGCATGGAAAGTTTGATAAGCTTTAGCTTTATCGTCTTTATAATCCATATATGTAGCTTCATGAATAATTATACAAGGGTTTTGGTTTTTTACTATTTCATAGCATTCATTACCACATATACCATCACCGGAATAGAATATGGTTATAAATCTATCTGATTTTTCACTAACTTTCACTTTAGCAATATAGCCATATGCTTTAACATCTCCATGATTCATATGAATAGATGTGATAAAGATATCACCGTTAATTGTTTGAATATATTTCTTGCTATTAGCTAAGGTTCCAGCATCAATGCATTCTATCCTAGCTACATCGCTATTATATATCTCATAGCTATTTTCTGTTTTATTGCTAGATGTAAAAAACTGTTTTAAATATATCGAGCAAAGTTCTTCTGGACCTAATATTGTAATAGTATAGGGCTTTTGTATATTTTGTGTAATAGATCTCATTAACATTGTGTCTATAATTGGCATTAAACCATAGTAGTGATCTCCATGCATATGTGTTATACATATTATGTTTATCTTTAGCAAATCCATACTTATCTTTCCTAAATTTATCTGTGTAGCTTCACCTGCATCTAGAAGTATACATGATTTAATACCACATATCAATATAGCTGGAGAGTATCTTGTATATGTAGGAGTAGAAGCTGATGTACCGATAAAGACTATTTGAGGTTTTCTCATTTGCTACACTCTTATAACATATATCACTCTTGTAAGTGATCCGTGGACTCTATTTAAGTGTTTCTCTAAAACAATAACATTCAAATCATTTAAGAGCATATCAATAAGGTTTTCAAAATGTATAGGTATAGCAAATACTATATGACCACCTCTTTTGACTACTTCGTAAGAGTTATAGATAAATCTTTCAATTAAATTCTGTAAGGTTTGTGAACGAGGAACGCTTTGAATGCCATAGGGAGGATCTGTAACTATAGCATTGAAGAATCTACTTCTGAATATATTATATAGCGAATCTGATTGGATGACTTCAACTTTATCTTCACAATTATATGCATTACTATTAATTTTAGCGCCATCTATCATTTTTTTATCGATATCTATACATGTGACTTGAAGACCCATATTGCAAGCCTCTAGGGCTATCCCTCCTACACCACAAAATGGATCTAATATATGCTCTTGCCTTTTACTACTAACCTTAGCAATATTAACTAGAGCTCTTGCTAAAATAGGTTTCATAGTACCTGGTCTATAACATGGTCTATGATGAGGTTCACGATCATAGAATTTAACTTCTTTTCTTCTATATAGAACCTCATAAATTATCGCCAACCCGGCTATTAATGCTATTTTTATTCTTTTTTTACATTTTCTCCATCTAATTCCCATAGACGAGAAAAGTTTTTGTATTTGAAATGCATTCTTTTTTCCAAATCCTCTAATAGAATCTACATCTATGCAGCTATCTATATCTATATAATTTTTTATAGCGTCATATAAATAATCATCTTCTGTTAATATGTCTATAACTTTACCTAATTCAATTAATAGAGCAGATCGTATAATAAGTAACTTAATTAGATCTTCACTAGATTTAAAAAATATGAATTCATCTATTCTTTTATTGATATTGTATTCAATATTTTCTGCATTTACTATAGAGAAAAACTCTGAGATTGCTAATGATAATAATTCATTAGATAATCTTGCAATATACATGGTTAATGTGTTACCCATTTGGTAATTTCATCNCATATATGCTTACTTATATCTATTACATAGATCCATTTAGGTAGGTCTATAGATATATTAATAGTGTTTGCTGTAACTAGTTTATCAATGTTTGCTGATGATAGAACCTCTATGGATTTTGACGATATTAAGGAATGTGTTACTACAGCAATAACACTTTTAGCACCTGATTGATAAAGAGCTTGAGCAGCTTTAGCTATAGTTCCCCCAGTGCTTATAATATCGTCGACTATTGCTATAGTCATTCCATTGACGTTGAGTTCTTTTTGATCTATTTTTATTTCACCTGTTACTCTATCTCTAAATTTATCTATATAGTCATAAGGTATGTCAAGATTTTTTGCAACTTCTTGAGCTCTTGGAAGAGCACCTTTATCAGGTGCTAAGACAAGGTCTATTTTTTCATTAATGGTGTTGAGCATATATGTATGTGGCATAATATTAAATACTTTGAATCCTAGAGATGATAATGATTGTATAGAATGTATATCTACAGTGACAATAGTATCTACACCAAGTAACTTTAAGTTTAAGTATAGTGCTCTAACACTAATAGGTTCTCCTTTTAAAAATCTCTTATCTTGTCTTGAATAAGCGGTATATGGTAATATTACGAATTTAGTTTTGGCTCCACTACCATTAATAGCTTCTAATGCTAGATATAGCTCAATGATTTTTCTATCTTGATCAGGATATAGCGACTGTATAACAACTACATCNTGTGTTTCTAAATCAGGTAATCTAAGATATTGTTCACCATCAGGGAAAATTTTAGTTATTGGTTTAACTATCTTCCATTTGCATTTATCCTCAAATCCTTTAACTAATGAGCTAGGTGTACCTGAAAGACATAAAAATAACATGTTGTATCACTATATAGAGTCTGTATTATACATATTAGTGAGGTTAATGTAGTACTAAATAATATATGTCTAGGGATTTTAAATGCTTTCATCAATTAGATTAACAAACACTGGAAAAATACCTCTATCACTTTATAGTATAGGCGGACTTTCACTAGTGTTAAATTTCATTGAATGTCCTCTTAATTGTGGTTCATGTCCATGGGAATCGAATATCGGTAGAAGAAGTGCTAGGTTAATAGAATTCAACCCTCAAATTGTTGTTAAACTAGCTAAGCAATATGATGTAGATATAATTTTTCTTCATGGAGCAGAGCCATATAACTATATAAGTTATGATGATGTAAAAAGAATTAAAGATGAGAGNAATATTGCTATAGGTCTAAAAATTAATCCACTTATTGCTGAGAATAATTCTAGGTTTACATCAATGATCAATTTCATTGATGTGGCATTATTTGAAATTGTGTTGAATAGTGATATAGAATTGCAAACAACATCTTTAATGCATATAATGCATTCTTCAATTGTTCAATTTAAGCACATAGAAATTGCGATTGTTGTTATGGATAGTAAGGATAATTTGACTTTGATTAAGACACTCAAAAATGTTATTAATATCATTAAAAAGAATGATATTCCAATAAATATAGTTCTCATTGATAATACGTATAAAGTATTTGATATTAATCTAATTAGTAGAATAAGAGANGAACATCCTTTAATACAAATACCTACTGCCGAGGTATTTAGAAAATGCTTCAACTATATGTCCAAGATGTAAAAACGTGGTAATTATTAGAAGAGGTGGTATAGTATATAAAGCAAATATTAATGATATGGGAAAATGTATATTTTGCGGATATAAGCTTGCTAACTCAATGTCTAAGAAACTTGTTAAGCTCCCGCTAGATATACCATTAGTATAAGGTGTGTTAAGCAAATGTATTTCATATTTATATTAGGGCCTGCAGGTTCTGGTAAAAGCTACCTAACGTATTCATTTACAAACTGGCTAATTGATCATGGAATGGATGTTACTATTGTAAACCTTGACCCAGCTGTTGAATGGCTTCCATATACACCTGATGTAGATATACGAGACTATATCACAGTTGAAGAAGTAATGAAGAAATATAACCTAGGTCCTAACGGAGCACTAGTAGCTGCTATAGATCTTTCAATAAATTTTGTTGAGAATCTCAGAAATGAAATTGATGAACTAAAAACAAACTATGTTGTTGTTGATACCCCTGGTCAAATGGAATTATTTGCATTTAGATCAGCTGGACCTGTGATAATGAATTCCTTGGCTTTAAATGATAAAACAGTAGCATTGTTTTTAATTGAATCAACTATATTGGTAAAACCTTCAACATTTCTTTCACTTATTATGCTTGCATTAGCTACATCAATATCACATAAACTTCCACAGATAATTACTATAACAAAAACTGATTTGTTGCCTAAGGAAAGATATGAAGATTTAATGCGTTGGATTGAAGATCCTTTAGAGATTTTTAAAGATATGAGGAAAGAGGATGCTATATTTGTAACACAATATGGTGATATATTAGCTGCATTTGAAGATATCATAGCAAGATTTAATATCGGGGGCTTTACCTTAGTTTCTTCTTTAACAGGGCAGGGTCTAGATGAACTTTATGCATTAGTACAGAGGATATTAATAGGTGGTAGAAGNNTTTTATACTGAGGAACCTAGTGAAGTTCTTTAGTAAAATTAATAAACAATAAGTAAAGGTTTTTATTATGGATGAGTCTAATGAAAGAAAAGATATAGAGGTTCTTCAAAAGGAATTAGGAAATATTAGGGAGGAGCTTCAGCTTCTTATTGTTGAAAGAGATAACCTTAGAAGGGAACTTGGCAATATTAGGGAGGAACTGTCTAAGAAACGTAATGAAGTGATGAAACTTAAAGAAGAATTGAATAATGTTAAAAATAAATTAAATGATCTTTATCAGAAGTTAAATGAACTTAAAGAAAAATCAATTAAATTGAAAAATCTGTTGAAGAATCAATTATATGAATTGAAGGAAGTTTCAATAGAGCTTAAGAAGCTTCAGCCTATAAAAATACATATGAGTTTAGATGAGATAAAACAACGAATTGAACAATTAGAATGGACCATTATAACAACACCATATCTTGATCCAAAAGATGAAGAGAGAATAGTTAACGAAATTACAAACCTAGAATACATGTTTAAAACAATAGCTACAAACCAAAAACGATATTCTGAACTTATACAAAAATATGATGAAATAAAGAATGTTGTGAATAATGTAAGAGAGGAATTGAATAAAGTTAATAAGGATTTAAATGATTGCAGAAACAATATTGCTCTAATAAAAGAAGAAAGAAACAAAATTAGACAAGCTATTAGTGAGTTAATTAAGGATATTATAGAGATTAAAAAGAAACGTGATAACATAAAAGAAAGATTCAAGTCTATAATCAGTTCAATAAATGAGAAAAGACAACGTTATATCGAAATACTAAGTGATATTAAAAGAATTCAAATTGAAAGTAAAAAATCTGTTGAAGAGAAAATAATTAAAGAAAAGAAAAGAAAAGCTATTGAAAAACTTAACAAAGGTGAAAGAGTTTCATTATATGATTTATATATAGCATTAGAAGGAGACACTACCTCTTCTCCATCATAAAGTACAACTCTTAGCAGATTTATTGGTTTCTATATCTATTTGGGACTATAACTATCTTCCTTCTACAAGGCAGTTAAATGGTTAGAGATCTTCCATCTATTTACAGCCTCATATTTGCACCCTTGCATTAGATACTTAGGAGCACTCAGAGAGAACAAGTTTAAAGTCTTCTCTTATTTCCACTATAATTAGTAAAGCTTTCAATTGTAAATAGTTAAAGGAATACAATATTACTTATCTTCCAAACCTTCTTTCCCTTCTTTGATAGGATCTGATGGCTCGATATAGGTCTATTTTCCTAAAATCTGGCCAAAATACGTCACAAAAATATAGCTCGCTATATGCTATTTGCCATAGAAGAAAGTTACTTATTCTCATTTCTCCAGATGTCCTAATAACTAAATCAGGTTCTGAGAAACTCTTTAAATGTGATGTATCGAGATATTTTCTTACATAATCTTCTGATATATCTTCTAGCTTAATCTTACCATTTAATATATCTAGTGCTATATTTTTTATAGCGTTCACTATTTCTTGTCTTCCACCATAACATAATGCTATATTTAGGTATCTATCTGAATATTCCTTGGTTTCTTTTTCTAATAGCTTAGCATATTTAATGACATCATCTCTTACAAGCTCTATTTTTCCAAAAACTTTAATTCTAACACGATATTTATGGATTATATCGCTATTTATGAGCTCTTCAAAGCCATTTTTAATTATATTAAATAGATTCTCTTTTTCATTTTCTGATCTATAGAGGCAATTTTCATATGACATAGCATATATTGTAACAACTTTTATACCTAGATCATAGATCCATTGTAAAACATCTCGCATTTTCTCATAACCATATCTATGACCTTCAATAGGATCTAGACCATGTGTTTGTGCCCACCTTCTATTACCATTAGGTATTATAGCTATATGCATAGGCATATTTTTATTTGCTATTTGTTTTAAGAGATATCTTTCATAGAATAGATAGATCATATCTATTAATGGACTCAATAGATTTTTAATTCTTAACTTAATTAATATTTCTATTAATTTATCAATAAATTTTACATATCCCTTGTCCACGATCATTCACTATNCCTTAGCTAATTCAATATTTAAATAAATTTAAGAAGTATATTAAGCTATATTGTTATAGTAGAAATTCAACAGATATATATTGAAGTATATTATGTCACGGCCAAAAAGTTTCACCTTTTTAATGCAGTATGAAGGTTCTATCACTAAAAAATCAGATCGAGTCATATATACTATCTCATAAGCTTTTCTCTCAACCATGGATCTTTTAAAGAGATTCTTGCTCTTTAGGTAGGGAGNGAATTAGCTATATTCAACTATATATTTTTAGGATGTGAAACATAGTAATTTATGGCCCCGCCACCTCACGTCTCTCTAAATGACCCTTGATAGGTTATGGAAATGTAGAGAGATCGGTTAGGCGGGGAACATCTATTTTGATGTTTTAGATCTTATATAATTTATGAATTCCTCTATATTCATTTCTTCTCTATGTTTTGGAAGCTCTACCATAAAAATTCTGCCGTCCTGAACCCTTAAAGTTCTTATGACATCCTTATCTTTATATCTATATACGTCTAGCTGTTTTAAGCCCAGCTTTTCAAGAGCTTTTCTATACATGGTATATCTGGGCATGACTTTTCGCCTTTCTATAGATAGTTAAGATATTATTTAAAGGGCCGCGGCCGGGATTTGAACCCGGGACCTCGGGATCTCTGCACATTACGCCCCACAGTCCCGCGCTCTCCCAGGCTGAGCTACCGCGGCCACCTGATAGGGTTAAAGTATTGTAGAGCTAAAAATTTTTATGTTCATGCTTCTAAAACTCTATTATCCTATACTTCATTGTTGTGGTATCTATTACCGCTACGCTTTTCTTATTTGTTAGATAGCCACATACTTCGCCTGGGTTTAGCACAAGGCTTTTACCAATAGTATAGGCCTCAGCTTTATGTGTATGTCCATATAGGACAACATCATATTTACCAGAAAATGCAATAGAGTCTATAATTTCTTTAGTTTGCTCTACTGTTCCAAATCCATGAACAAGAAGCATTTTTTTGCCATCTATATTTAAAATATGTATGTTTTGTTTAACTGTAACACCAGCTTTGATAGCTATTTCTTTAAGATATACTGTGTCGCCATCGTTGTTACCAAGTAATACAATAATTTTTGCGGGAAACTCTATTATTCTCATAAACGTAAAAGGAGATATAATATCACCAAGATGTATTAAAACTTCTATATCTTCATCCCTAAAGATTTTAAGTGCTGTTGAAACAGCCTCTAAATTGTCATGACTATCACTCATAACACCTAAGAGCATATGATACACCTTAATAGATGTATTAAGAAGAGCTTATTTAATTCAATTAATAAATTCTAATATTCAAAACAAANTAAAAAGGAATTGCTTTATAATTCAAAATAACTTATTGGTGTTGCACCCTTCTGTTCTAAAGTGCAAGGGCTCTCTGTAAGACAGTTCACTAGTTCCTTATCTAATTGATTTTATATTTATAAAAGTTAGAAGTGATATGATATAAAAATGGATTACAAAGTTTTTGGCAACCCTCCTAAAACAATATTACCATCACCATCTATATAACCCCAAGGCATAGCTTCAGTATTGTATATAGCATATAGATTTCCATCTCTATCTATAGCTATAATACCAGCTGTGTTTGCTCCAAATCTATTTGTTAGAATTTCTAAAGCTTTCTTAGATGCTGTAATAACATCTACGCCTCTACATATCTCATCTACAGCTCTTAAAGCTAGATATGTTGATATTATATATTCTCCAACACCTGTTGAAACTGCAGCACCACATTTATTTGCATAGAATCCTGCCCCAGGTATGGGCGAATCACCAATTCTTCCCGGTAATTTTAAAAATACTCCTCCAGTACTAACAGCAGCAGCTAGTTTTCCATTTTTATCAAGTGCCACAGCTCCTACAGTATCTCCTATATTCATCCATAACTTTAAACTTTTACCATAATATGTTGCCACCTTCTCACCTTGTTTTATTTTCTCCATATACTCTCTATATAGCTTAATCCATCTTTTATTTGGTCCTGGATGTGGAGCAAGGTTAAATTTCTTAGCAAGTTCATCAGCAGCAGAACCTACTATAAGTATATGGTCTGTATACTCATATACATATTTAGCAAGAAGCACAGGGTTCTTAGGATATTTGACATAGCCAACAGCCCCAGCCTTATCATTAAACATGATACCTGCATCCATGGAAATATTACCTGATAAATCAACAGTGCTACCAATACCAGCATTAAATACACCAGAGTCTTCTAAGGTTCTAACAGCCTCGATAACCATATCTAGAGCAGATCCATCATAACTTAATTTAAAACCATTTACCAAAGCATTTACAAGAGCTTTTTTAACCTCATCTAAAAATCCAGAGTCTATACGCCAACTACCAGCACCACCATGTATAACCAAAATAGGGATCCTCATATTAATTACCACCAACTAACAATCGAATTAAATAACTATATATTGTTTACCTATAAATAAGGCTTTAAAGCTTCTATGACAGAANNATGAATACTTTTCTCATAATATATTNATTAACTATATTTTATTTAATTTATTTAATTAAACAATATTTTTATAATTGTTTAAAATATAAAGGTTAAAGATCATGTTTTATGATTTTAATACTGTTGTATTTATTCATAGTTTTATTGGGTATTTTCCGTATTTGTATGCTGTTTTGTATATTGTTTCAATGTTTTGTGGTGGTGTTTGTGGTTGTATGTTGTGTACTGTTGCATATATATATCCTCCTTTTGGTGCAAATATCTTTATAA